>MDTC01251167.1_pt1 | contig 70946 bp, 44 predicted proteins | sample 811181 | NCBI WGS metagenome assembly MDTC01 (sample SAMN05326644, study PRJNA326480) | marine metagenome | isolation source: seawater | place: Pacific Ocean: North | collected 2011
GAGGCGGATGATTGCAAGTGAAGACGCAAAAAACCCACTGAAAGCTCGAAAGCAAAAGGGAATCCAAGGATGTCGCCTGCGACATACGCCAGAAAGGAGGGGATTATTTGGTGGAGTCAGGGGAGTTTGCGGAGACACAAGTGCAACATCCGCCGGATCAGATTTCAAGTATCTCTCGTGTATATCGGTTGATTGCTCCCTCTTCTTGAAAAGCTTGAGTTGTATTTTTTCCCAAAATCGATACTCTGTGAATATGTTGCTTTTTCAAATACGGAGTCATCATGCTTGGTCGTGCTACGGTTTTGGTCATGTGTTTGTTCATGTTGTTTGGCGCGTGTACAGGGGCGATTCAGTCGCCATCTGAGCAGCAGGTGGAGAAAACAGTCAGTGACGCGGCTGTTGAGTCTACGCCTGAATCCTCTTTTGAAGGTGTCTCTGAATCGACGATGACACCAGAGAGTGAGCCTTCTGTTCAGCCTGAAGAGACAGTCCCTGAGAAGAGTGTTGTTGTCGAAAAAATCGTAGAGAAGGGACCAAAGGATGTCTCGAAAGAGGTATGTGGTGATGGTGTTTGTGGCACAGGGGAGAATGCGACGACCTGTCCAAAGGATTGTTTGTGTGGTAATGGCAAGTGCGATACGAGTGAGGATATAACGTCGTGTCCACAGGATTGTATGTGTGGCAATGGCAAGTGTGATGTGGGAGAGACACAGGTGTCATGCCCGAAGGATTGTGCATCTACAATTTGGGTTCCCAAACCTGGAACGACGTGGCAGTGGCAGCTTAATGGGACGATCGATATGAGTGTAAATGTTGATGTGTATGACATTGATCTATTTGATGTACCAGTGAAGACCATTCAGTCACTGAAAGCAAAGGGGCGGAAGGTCGTTTGTTATTTTAGCGCGGGTTCATATGAGAAGTGGCGAACGGATGCTGATATGATCCCACAGGCAGCGCGTGGACAGAAGATGGATGGTTGGGATGAGTTGTGGTTAGATGTTCGTCACAAGGGGGTCTTAGATGTGATGAAGAAGCGTTTGGACTTGGCAAAGTCAAAGGGGTGTGATGGTGTTGAGCCCGATAATGTCGATGGTTATCAGAACAAGACAGGGTTTCCATTCACGGCAGCAGATCAGTTGGCATACAACAAAGCGTTGGCAGCAGCGGCGCATCAGCGTGGTTTGTCGATTGGTTTAAAGAACGACCTTGATCAGGTGAAGCAGCTTGTGGGTGATTTTGATTTTGCAGTGAATGAGCAGTGTTTTGAATACAATGAATGCAAGATGATATCGCCATTTATCCAGGCTGGGAAGGCGGTTTTTCATGTCGAGTACCCACCACATTCGAAGTCGAAGGTGTGCAATGGATTAAAGGGTATGCAGTTTAGTACGCTGTTTAAAAAGCTCGATTTGAAGGAGTGGTACGAGGTTTGTCCGTAGAGGGGGGAGTCGGAAGGGGGTTAGGGCTTGTAGCAATCATTTTTGACGCGGCGGCGGTAGCAGACTGTATTCAAAGTTCTTTTTCCATTCCTTTTCTTTGTCTTCGAGGAGTTGGGGCTTGGGAAGTCGTGTGAGCGATCTCATGCATCTTTCCCCAACACATCCCCAATCAAGTCATCGATATCCAGGTAAGAAAAGTATGACGGATTGAGTTCTTTGAGTTGTTTTTCGAGCTTTGTCTTTGTCTCTTGATCATCTTCTTGAATGGCTTGTTTGCGTCTGGCCATGATGTCAGTAATTTCTTGGTTGAATGGAGATGTTGATTCAAACAAGGGTGACATCAAGATTTCATCGACGGGGCGGTTGGCGTATTCTGCTGTTTCATCGACGACTTCGCAGTAGTCCGTTTTGGCTTTACATACAAAAAGCCGGGCATGAGGGACTGACGAGATGATGAAAGGGGAGTGTGTTGTCGCGATGATTTGAAGGTTTGGGAAGAGAGTAAGGATACTTGATATGAAGCGTTTTTGCCATTTGGGGTGAAGTTGGTTCTCTGCTTCGTCGATGATGAGGATGCCTGGAGTTTGGCCGATGTTCTCCACTGGCGTTTTTCGAATGAAGTGAGAGGAGTACATCTTCCTCAAGAGACCGAGTAGGTGTTGGACGAGGTAGAGATTGCCACTGCTGAGATTGCCGAGTCGGATTTGTTGTCCATTTTGGATGATAATGGGATCGTAGGTTGTACGGGCGACATGACTGAGCTTTCCTCCGTCGAGTAGACTTAACTCAAAGATCCGTTCGAGCATACCCCAAAGGTGTTCTGCCATGTGTTTTTCGTCTGGGTCGCGACTATCTCGTAGATAGTCAAGGTGACAAATCAGCTGTGTGAGGTCCGACTTTTCACGAGTCCCTTGGAGAGTGCCTCGCATGAAAGCGTAATGGTCGATATTTGCGAGGGAGTTAATGTTGTACGATTGCCCACTCGCCAACGAGGACGGCCAATAATCGAGTATCCAATTGGGACAAACTCCAGGCTCTTTTGATTGATATAAGTGAAATGGTATGGCGTCTAATTGAAGGCCGTCTATCCCAGGGAGGAGCTTGTCTGCATGACGTATCTTGTTTTCCATGATCCCTGTAGATTCCAACGAGAATAGTGATGTTGATGAGTTGTATGAGACAACACCAGACATCTTTATGCTTTGTTCTGTTGTTCCTGAACGGCGGATATCTCTTTCTAATAAACAGTATTGTGGACCAAAGATGCCTCTGATTGCGTCGAGGATGATGCTTTTTCCCGTGCCATTTTCACCTGTGATGAGGACGACAGGGGGTTTTTTTTCGTTGTCTTCAAAGAATGTAAGCGAGGCTTCTTTGAAGGGGCCGATGTTTTGCAGAGACAATTCTTTGGCATACATGATGGCTCTATTCGTCCTTCCTTCGGGTTGCAGGATACAATCGCAATGTATCACAAGAGCCTCTCTTGTCAATGTCCCCCAATCTGTGGAGTGAGTCAGACAAAGTTTGTGTCTGCTTGATGAATGTCGTGTTCTGGTCCAGAACTCACAAAATCTGCTTGGTCAACCTTATGTCGTCTTGTTGGATATTTGCTTTTGATGTATAAATTGAGAGTACACATCAAAAACACATATGGAGAACGAAATGGCGGATGTAATTTTGCTTGCGACAGCACTCAGCAAGCTCATTGGTATGGGTATGGCTGGGTGGAAAGCTGCGAAAGAAGATGGGGTCGGTGCAAGCGAATTGAGATGTTTAAAGGAGATCACAGGGTCGGTTTCGACCTTCGCCAAACTTTTTGGTTCTGAGCCTGACGCTCCTGCAAAACACCTTGAACTTGTTCTTCGCTCTTTTGGCGATGCTTTCAAAGAGCACTGGGGGGGGAATAATGCTCTCGCACCGAAGGTCTGGAAGAAGCGTTGGTATGATTTTTTCCACGAGAGCGAGGAGAGCGAACGGCGGAAAGAGCTTGCTGCTAGGGTCAGAACTGCTGTTGATAAATTCTCTGCGCAATTGAGCGCCGAAGGGGAGAGGGCGGGGTTGGAGCTGCTAGGGAGGCTGGTAAGTCATCCTCTGAAAAGTCCTTACTATGATGCTCTTTTTGATGTCTTTACAGACGAGGAACTATCTGGCGAAGATGATGAAATTTTGCTCGAACTGGGAGATGGGGGGAGGAGAAAGTTTGAAATGGATTTCCTTCTAGCCTACCGCAAGGGGTTGGCTGCTCCCCAAGGGCGTGAAATTCTTTCGTATATCCAAAGTCTGGAAGAACATTGGCCAGAACTCGTTCGGGTTCTCATTGCCCAAGAGCTTGTTGGGTGGAAAGAACGACATGTATTTGGTAATGTCAGAGAACACGACGATATGGAGCATATGCCTCTGGAGAAAATGTATGTTGAGCCATTTGTCTCTGTTGAACTTGGTGATGCAGATGGTGAAGGCTCAACTTTTCCACGAAAGGCAAAAGAGTGCATTTATGAACTCCTCGAAAAGTATCCGATTGTTCTTGTGAGTGCCGACTTTGGACATGGCAAATCCCTTACGGCTCGAACTCTGGCATGGGAGTGGGCACAACGTTACTTGGAGGATCCTGCCAACAGCCTGGAGCTTTTTTACCCACTCTTTGTCAAAAGTGGAGAGGATTTCCTTAGCCGAGAATGCGATATCAAAAAGGGTGCGAAGCGGGCGTTGCGAAGAGCCGCAAAAGGCTTTGGTTTGGAAAGGAGTATTGAGGATCCTGGATTTGATTTTCCACCGGATGCACAAAGAACGGTAATTATTCTAGATGGTTTGGACGAAGTCCTCTTGAGTCCTGGAGAGTTAGGTGAATTATTTCAGCAGCTGAAGGATTTCTCATCCAACCAACATCGTTTTTTGGTTTTGTCTCGCCCTGCGGGTTTGCCTCATCAGACAAAGAGAGAAGGTATACCCGTAGTCAAGATTCAATCGTTTACGCTGGAGGCTGAAAGGCAAAAAACATCGCAGGTTGAACAATGGCTTGATCGTTGGAATACATTGAGGGTAACAAATAGCACCCACCAAATCGTTACGATTGATGAGATTCGTACCAGAGATGAGGATGGGGAGCTCCTCAAAATCACACAGACACCAATCCTTCTCTTTATGCTCGCTTACACTTGGCAGAATCACCAAAGCAAAGGAAAGACCATTGTCCGAAAGGATATTTACGAAGAGTTTTTTCGTGCAATAGCGAGGGGGAAATATAAACTGGGAAAAGAAGAGCATTCACCGATAGAATCAGCCTCCAAAAGGTTGTTGGAGAGTCTCACCAAGTGCGGTGAACTTGAGGAATGTGAGGATTCTGGAAACGGAGACCAAGTTGTCCAGGCTATGTTGTGGTTGATGTCTCGTGTTGCCTGGGAAGCTCATCGACAACAGCAGAATAAACCGGATAGGCCGCTGACAAAAAGCAAAGTCGAAAATATTCTGGATGGTGAGTTGGAGATCCCTTCGGAAGACGTGCGCTGTGTTCAACTCGGGCTTTTGCTTGTGTTGCAAACCGACTTGGACGGAAACTCAGATCAAATTCTTTTCGGTCATAAATCGTTTCGGGAGTTTCTTGTAGCCAGATTTTGGCAACATCAGCTGAGAAAGTTAACAAAGACAAGAAATCGCCAGAAGCGAGCAAAGATCGAGTCTGCTCTCCACGGTGCTGAGTTAATTGTACATGAAGATCGCAGTTTTTCGTTTTTGAAGGAATTCCTGAACGGTGATGATTGGACTGAACAAGAACGAAACGAGCTTTTTGAGTGGGCACAAGAAACTCTCAATGACGAGGAGCCTCACACGACTATTTCGTTTGGTAAGGATCCAAGGCCTGTTTTGCGTAGGGATGCTCTTGCCATTGGTTCTTCTCTTTATGAAACCTCGGGACAAAGAATAAAACTTGAGAGTGAAGGGGGCCTACGTTCGATGATTGCTTGGTTTTGGTTGAAAAGTAAGCCACTTGTGCTCATTGCCTTAGATGTCGACTTCCAAGGAGCCAATCTCTCAGGAGCCAATCTCTCAGGAGCCAATCTCTCAGGAGCCAATCTCTCAGGAGCCAATCTCCAAGGAGTCAATCTCTCAAGAGTCAATCTCTCAAGAGTCAATCTCTCAGGAGCCAATCTCTTAGGAGCCAATCTACCAGGAGTCAATCTACCAGAAGTCAATCTCCAAGGAGCCAATCTCCAAGGAACCAATCTCCAAGGAACCAATCTCCAAGGAGCCAATCTCCAAGGAACCAATCTCCCTGGTGCCTACCTCGCGAGAGCCAATCTCTCAGGAGCCCATCTACGAGGAGTCAATCTCTCAGGAGCTCATCTACGAGGAGCCAATCTCTCAGGAGCCCATCTCCAGGGAACCTATCTTGTAAGAACTAGGCTCCAGGGAGCCGACCTTGAAGGAGCCGACCTTGAAGGAGCCAATCTTGAAGGAGCCAATCTCTCAGGAGCTAATCTCTCAGGAGTCAATCTTGAAGGAGCCAATCTTCGAAGGGTCAAGCTTGAAGGAGCCAACCTCCGAAGAGCCAAGCTCGAAGGAGCCAATCTTGAAAGGGCACGTTACAACAGTAAGACAAAGTGGCCGGGAAAATTCAAACACAAAAATGTGGGGATGATTGGACCAAAAGCTGTTCTTGTAGGAGCCGAGCTCGTAGGAGTCAATCTTGAGAGAGCGGACCTCGAAGGAGCGGACCTCAAAGGAGTCGAGCTTTGCTTCTCTAATCTTGAAGGAGCCAAGCTTGAAGGAGCCAGCCTTAAAGGAGCCAACCTTGTAGCAACCCGGCTTCATAGAGCCGATTTCGAAGGAGCCGACCTTGAAGGAGCCAACCTTGAAGGAGCCAATCTTCGAAAAGCAAATTTGCATGGGACCAAGCTCAAAGGGGCCAAATATAACAATGATACCAAGTGGCCTGACAACTTCGACCCCATAGAATTCGGAGCAATTAACACAGACAAAGAGGCTTGACCTTTTGTGATATGACACACCAAAAACACCACGTGTGAAGGCGGCACTGTATGTACTGCTTTGTCTTTTTATCCAAAGAATTGATGGAATGAATATTGGATGCTGTGCTCTACTCAATGAATGTCATGCTCTGCTCCAGCACCCAAAAATCCCTTCCCTCCATCCACTCATACATCTCCACCACCAAAAAACTTCACTCCGTCAAGAACATTCTTTGCCTCCTCACCGCTGGGAATCTCTCTGTCAACAAAAGAACACGGCTCCTGAGAGGTCGATCACCCGCTCCGAACCAAAAAAATTCGCCTCCACAACAAAAATCTCCGGTCCGTTACACAAAAACAGAAGAAAACATATTCAAATGAGCAGTGAAACAACCTCGCCAGACCACTTCCGCAAGGTTCCAGAGGGGGGTGGTAACCTCTCCCGACTGGCAACTCAAGAGCAACCGACCGGATTTTTTTGGTGCAGAGGCGACGACAATTATCCACCGACGGGGGTAGAACCTTGTTGAGACAAAAAAGGGGGGATAGGAAGGCTCTCGATGGGGATGGATGTGGTAGAACTGGCTAAACAAAGACCGAATTCGTGACGTTGGGGTGGGAAAAATCACGGGTTGACGTTGATGAGAAAAGGAGCGGAGCGACTCAACTGTTTGGGAAGGCAAGCAAAGCGCGCCAGGGTCTTTTCAAAAGACCCGTTAGCCTACTCCCTCTCTGTTTTTCTTTCCAAAACCTGAATTCTTTACTCATCATTCATCAAGACACTCAAAAAACTCTTTAGCGATTTGTGTATGGAGTGAAAAGGCCAATTCGATGGGTTCATGGATCACGAGTCGTTCACTGCACTCTTCGCTTGGTGTGAAGGCTGGCAGACCATCCTTCAAAAAGGTGTCGTAAATCCCAAAGATGATCACATGTTCGCCTCTTGGTGGACTCATCACACTGAAAAGCTCGATCTCATCTGCTACAAGTGTGATCCCTGTCTCCTCAAGGACCTCCCTCGCAGCTGCCTCTTGCCAACTCTCACCGTAATCGATGAACCCTCCGGGTAACGCGAGCTGTCCTTTTTGTGGTTCAACTCCCCTGCGGATCGTCAACAATCCTTCACCCACTGGGATCAACATCACCGCAACAGGGGTTGGATTGCGGTAGGTTACCTTGTGACATGATGAACAACGACGGGGCCACTTGCTGGTTTGAAAAGCCGTTCCACAATACGAACAATACTCATGAATTTGCGCCATACACTTCTCCTGATCTCGGCGAATCACCCACACCGATGTGTGGTGCGTAACGATGTGAGTGTACCACAAGATCACGTGATCAGCTTGTGTGATCACCCTTGAACACTTCGTTTGTCTTTTTTTCGGTGAGGTAAAGATTTGATTTGTAGTGTGTTTTGATTTCTTTTCAAAAAGATCAGAACTTCTTTGGAGGCGTTGCGTAGTATATAGCAAATGCACGAAGCGAGCACGGTGACTTGCTACATCGATGAATCAAGCCTCGAAGAGGTCGTCAATTTACCGGTCATTTCCCTTTTGTGTTGTGTTGGGAGTTTTGTGCACTATCCCTTCTTAGAATCAACTCTAAGAATATTAGCAATGAGGAGATTGGCATCTCAAGGTGTCTCATAAGCACTTCTCAGTGGGTTCGACTCCCACCATTGCTACAATGCCTCAATCAATAGAGGCGATTCGGAACGTTGTGTGAACAGGCAGCACGCCAAGCTCTAGAGAGTTTGGAAGTACAGGTTCGAATCCTGTCATTCCGTATGAGTGATAAGAACAGTCATTTCAATTTGGAGATATCAAATGGAAGTGCAACAAATGGGAGGTTAGCTTCAGCTGACCTCCTTTTTTTGTTTAGGCCACTCCAATTGAAGCGAGCTTGTGTAGGGATAAATCTATCGAAGCGAGATTGTGTAGGGGGAATGTGTAAGATGGCTGCTTGTGTGGAAAAACTGGAGAGCAAGGATAGGTGTTGGGGGAGGGGGGAATCGGGGAGGTTGTTGTCTTATCGACGACGACGTTGTTTGGAGAAGATGGGACCAGACATAATGCAGGGGAAGATCGCTGCAAGTCTCGCAGGTGCGGGGATTCCCTTCAGACGGTCGTTGATGCGCCAGCGATTCCAGCTCTTGCTGAACACTGTGCGGACAGACGCACGACCTGAACCCGTAATACGCCAGCGATTCCAGCTCTTGCTGAACACTGTGCGGATGTTAAAACGCTTGGTCACGTAACGACGTCCTCGCTTGTAACGGACTGTCAAACGCCAGCGATTCCAGCTCTTGCTGAACACTGTGCGAAGCTCCGCGCGACCACCACGCCAGGTGATACGCCAGCGATTCCAACTCTTGCTGAACACTGTGCGGATATTTACATTTTTTCGACCCACACGTGCACGCCAGCGATTCCAGCTCTTGCTGAACACTGTGCGAAGACGAACGTTTTTTCTGCCCATACGGACATTCCAGCGATTCCAACTCTTACTGAACACTGTTCTGGCGCTCTTCACGCGCTGTGCATCTGCTTGTTGAATATGCAGTCCAAGAAAGCATCCTACGCTGAAAACAGCGATCATGCCGAGGCGAATAAGTTGATTTGTTTGTGACATCTAGGTCTCCTTTTGGATTCGTGTCGACTCTTCTTCATCGAATGCGACAAAGTCATGTTAATGGATTGGACGACGCTCGTTGTCATTTGTCGCAAAAAAAATGAACGTCTCTCACACTTTTTTTGTACTTGGTGTCAAATGTTCTGAAATCGTTCAAGAAATAGCTGACGTTGAGAGCATCAAATCCAGTCTGTGTATGTATCATGCCAGGGGAGAGTCTTCGAGGTTTGGGTGATGGGGGTCGTTTGTGGGAGTGATAAGGCCACTACAAGAAAAAAGAGTTGAGGAAAAAGCGCACGAAGTGTGTGGATGAGGAGCAGATGTCTACCACTTTTTGAGGGCGTCAAGACCTTTCTTCTTCGCGTCTTTGGCCTTCTTTTGGAGCATCTTTTTCTTTTTGGCGACTTGTTGGCGTGCCTTGGCTTTGGCGCGTTTGGCTTCAGCCATCGCTTTTGCTTTGGCTTTTTTGGCCTCAGCCATTGCTTTGGCCTTCGCTTTGTTTGCAGCAGCCATCGCCTTGGCTTTGGCTTTTTTGGCCTCAGCCATTGCTTTGGCTTTTGCCGCTGCAATCGCTGCTTTCGCCTTGGCTTTGGCTTTGTTTAGGGCAGCTTTGGCGGCGGCCTTCGCGCTCGCACCGAGGGATTTGCCTTTTCCGCCACCATTATCACCTGTGTCGACTTTTCCACCCTTGAAGCCCACAAACTTGTGCACCATCTTGCTGATACTACCAAAGTTCCCAATGATCGGGACAACACGTCCTTTTTTGTCACTTGGGATCAACTTCATCTTACCAAGTGCACCACCAACATGTCCCTTCAATTGATTGAGGAGAGGGTTGTTTCCACCGAGTTTTCCGAGCGCACCTTTGGCTGCACGCATCAATCGCTTTTGTTGGCGTAGGATTTTTCGGGAGATTCGACGACCCAAGACGATATCCATCTTCATATTCATGATGGCGTCAAGGCCGATTGTTCCGTAACCCAAAAGCGCAAACTTGCGCGTGGGGATGTTGAGCTTGTCGATGTGAATTTTGCCCTGCTTGACTACCATGTCGAGGGTTGTGCTACCACGTGAGCGGAGATTCTCCATCTTGGGGAGGAACTTCTGAACGATCTTTGGCAATGCACTCTTCATCGACTCAAAGATCGTCGCGCCTTTGATGCGACCTCGTGACAGGACCGTCTTGATGTTCCCCGAGAGATTCTTCTTGAATTGGTTCGTCGTAATCCCCGATGTCGTCAAATTGGAGTACATGTTGAGCTTTCCGTAGACGACGTTGTCCATACTACGGAGCTTATCAAAAAAACCACCATCAGGCTTGGGGACATCGTTGAAGTTGGAGATAAAGTCGTTGGCTTCGACTTTGAGCGCGTTGAGTGTGTTTTTGATTTTGATGCGCTTGGGGTTCGTCAGATCGACCGCGAGCTTCTCTACCATTTTTCCATCAAACCAGCCTGCGGACATATCCATATTCATCTTGCCTTTTTTGTAGGTCAAGGTGAGCTTGGCTTTCTTGATAGGGATAGTGGAGTATTGGAGCTTCGCGATGTTGATCTTTCCGACAAACTCGACATTCGGCAGCTTCGGAATGGAGTAAGGTTCGTTCCCTGTGCTCGAAGAGGAGGACGATTTGCTCGCCTTGGCGACCTTTTTGGTCTTCCCGGACTTGCTGCTCTTGGAGGTGGATTTGATACCCAACATCTCGTTGAGATCCATCAACGGAGAATCCATCGTGAAGGTCACGACCGTCGATTTATTACGGTGTTTTTTGGGCAAGACCTGCACGAGGTAGTCTTTGACTGTCAACGTCGTTGTAAAAGAAGAGCGTCCAATCTTGGTGGTCATCTTTGCGAGCTCGACTTTGTCGTTGCTGAAGACGAGTTTTCCGTTGACCTGAGTTGGTTTTTTGACGTAGGAGGTGACGGCGACGACGTCCTTCATATCGACTGAACCGTCGACATTGATGGCGTCGTAGTTTTTGACATCGACGACCCCTTTGGCTTTGAGGTCTGCGACGATTTTCCCTTTAAGAGACATTCCCTTGGGCAATTTGACGGCATCTTTGAGGCCACCGAGATTGACATTTGCGTTGAGCTTGACGTCGATCTTGGGCTTCTTGAAGTTGTCAACTTTGGCGGTCATACTGACAGGATCCGCACCCAAGAGCAGGGAAAATTTCTTCACGTTGACGGAGTTCATCGTGAAGGTGATGTCTGTGTTGAGCTTGTTGATCGCCTTCGGTAAGTCGGAGTATTTGAAGTAACCACCCATGATCTTGAATAGACCATTAATCGCTGGAAGGGTGCCTTTCTTACTGTCGTGTTTTCCTTTGACATTGACGGCGAGTTTGGCGTTCCCTTTGACCGACATTTTGCGTGCTTGAGGGAACATCGCAGGGGGCACTTCGCGGAACAGGTCTTGGAGACGAAGGGTGTTGGTTGTGATCTTGAGGTCGAGGTCACGGACAGGTTTGTCGTAGCCTTTGACAGTCCCTTTAGTCGTGATGTTGGTCTTCTGGAATCCAACGGTCAGCTCATCGAGCTTCATGTTGCCGGCCTTTGCGTTGACATGGAGCTTGTGCTTGAGTTTGAAGTAGAGTCCCGATTTTCTGACGGGAAGCCCACGACCACTGACGGAGATCTTTTTGATCTCGAAGAGTCCCTCTGTGAGGATGTCTTTCATCGCGGAGTCAAAGGAGACTGAGAGCTTTTGATTGATGTCATCGAGGACGATGAATTGTCCCGTTTTTTGGTTGAGGTAGGAGATCTTTGAGTTGATGATCTCGAAGGCGTTCAGGCGGATATTGAGTGGTTCGGATTTGGCCGAATCGCTTTCCTTGGGTGCCTTTTTGGCGACTTTTTTCTCGACTTTGGGGGCTTTTTTGGCTTTTTTATCGCTCTTGGGGATCAAGTCATCAAAGTTAAATGAGCCTCTTTTATCGACCTCGACGAGGATTTGAAGTTTGTCGAGTGTAATCTTTTGGATCTCGATGCGTCGGCTGAGCAAGGGCATGACCTTGACTGCGACGAGGAGCTTATTGATCGCAAAGAGGGGCTCGTCTGTTTTGAAGTCTTGTCGCGCGATCGCGAGTTTGTCACCTTTGGCGATTTTGATGTCTTCTTTGTCGACGTCTTCGAGGTCTTTGCCGTTGCGTTTGACGAGGACATAGCGTTTGTCGAGGTTATCCCGCTTCAAGATGTCCCACAGCATCGCGTCTTTTTGCACAGTAAAGTGCCGAGAAGTGTTGCTGATCTTGAGCCCTTCGACGCTCACACCAAAGACAGGGAACAGAGAGAGGGAAGCATTTTTGACCTGAATGTCGCGCTTTGCGACATCACTGAGTTGTTTTTCTACGATCGCTCTGACTTTCTTGGGTGGATACATGACTTTGATGGCGATGACGCCAGCGATCAGTAATCCGATAAAGATCAGAAAGAGGATCCCGAAAATTTTGAGGAGCTTTTTCATGAGTGAAAATCCTTTTCTACGAGTCAAGCTCTATACAAATGGGTTGCACTTATATTTGGGCGAGAATGTATCACCATCGTCTTTTTCGAGCAAGCTCGTTTGACATGATGGAGTCATCCGCCAACGGCCTATTCGTTGTGGTGGGGAGAAAATGACAATTATTTGGATGGTTGCAAGGAGGCGTTCAAAAATAGCGAGGGAGGGGGGACGTGAACTTAGGGAAGTAAGTCGCTCATGCCAGAGGCGAAGTCTTTTTTGCCGTCTTCGTTGATCGGCTCTTTGCCGATGTAGATGTCGAAGAGACACAGCGCGAGGCCCGCGTTGTCGATCGTACCTTTGTTTGTCCCGTCGACGATTGTGACGAGTTTTCCATCTTCTTGCCAGATGAACAGGAGCTCCTGACCTTGTTTTGCAGGTGAATCAAAAAATCCCTTGAACTTGGTCAGTGCGTCTTTTGCCGCCTGTCTTTCGCCTTCGGGGATAAGTTTGTCGATACGACTTGAGATGGAGTCATCGAACGCTTGCGCCATGTCATCCGCGCTCGCGTCGAAGGTCATCTTCAAACGCATCATCTTGCTGAATTTCCCCTTGAGGAGTTTGTCGTAGAAGGTATCGTCTTTTTCAAGCTCGGATTTTGCTTTGCCTTTCCATGCAGCCAACTCTTTTTGTGCAGCGAGTGGCTCGACATAGAGGCCGAATGCGTAGACGTTGATGATGATTTTGACTCGCACACCCATTCCCATCAAAAAGAAGGGATCGTTTTGTCCTGCCACGTCCATCAACCCTTTAAACTCTGTCGAGGTCTTGGATTCCGTGAACTTCGAATCTTTTGTGCGATTGTATGAGCCTGTGGAACCATCGTCTGTCACTGTCGTTCCGTCGCTCGTCCCACCGTCGTTGTTGGTGGTTTTTTCCTGGTTGTTGTTGTTATTGTTATCACCACACGCGCTTCCAAATGTTGCAGCAAACAACATCGCGCTACACATACACACCACGATACTTTTTTTGAACATACCAAAACACTCCTTTGGTCGTTGTCTATTGAGGTCATCTGCAATGAACGCCAAATGTCGCACAACAATCATGAGATAGCAAGAAGCCTGTGATTCTTTTTGGCTATGGTTGTTTGCGTGGTTTGTGGGCGGGGGAGTCGGAAGCTCGCTTTGTGAGGAGCAAGTCGCTCACTGAAAGGTGTGTTTGCCGACGGTGAGTGTGTTGCCTTCAAAGAGGTAGACTTTTCCGTTGCCAAAACGCAGGCTCATTTTGTGTGCACCACTGGGGAGGTTGAGTGATTTTGTGAGGTTTTTACCATCTTTATCGAAGAGGTACCAGAGCGCGATTTGTGCCCCTGGGTTTTCGAAAAAGAGGGCAAATTCACCACTCGCGTTCGTTGGGATACGGGCGTGGAAGCTGTCTTGTACGTAAGCGGCTGGAAAGGGGAGTTGAGTAATTGGCGTACCCACACCGAAGACTGCTGACTGAGGGGGGGCTGGGAGCCTTTGCGCCCGCACGCCCATTTGGACTGGGTTTCCAAAGGACTCTTGCCACATCACGATGTGTCGATCTGCGTTGTTGAATCCCAAAACGTATGCAAAAGGCTCTTTGATTGCCTTTCCAACACTGCCATTTATCGCAACATCACTACCTGAGAGACTACTTCCTTGAATTTTACGGTAGTAAATGGTGCCTGTGTCGATGTCCTGGCAGGTGATGGTTCCATTGCCTGCGGCGTTGACGTCGATATGGACATTGCCATTTTTGTTTTTACAAGATGAGAAAATAGGTGTTGGTCCTGTGATTGTAGTACCATCTTGCTTGTATATCGAGAAGATAGGCAGTTCGCCGTTCATGTTTGTGTGGCGTATGGTGTAAACTTGCCCCTTGTCATCAATGTCGACATCGAAGTGTTGGGGGTGCGCAGGTGAATTGCCAGTAGAGGCGTCGCTCCAGTCGACAATTTGTCCAGAGGATTTGCAGTTCGCACCATACGTTCGAAAGAGGTACCTTCCTTTTTGGATGCCCAGATAACGTCTCTCCAACCATGCGACGACTGTAAACATCCCATTGGGAGAGCGCTTCACGATGGGCTTGGTGGCGTACTGATTCATCTCATTGATGACGAGGGTCTCGGGTGTTGTCTGTTGTTGGGATGTATTCAGGCAATAGCCAATGAGCGACGTTCCGTACTGGTGTTTGGAGAGCTTCGCAATGAACGACGAACCGTCTGTCGATACGTCGTAATCTGTCGCGCCTATCGTGTCGAATTCTTTTGCATTACCGCATCCTTCGTCTACATTTCCGTCACAGTCGTCGTCTACGCTGTTGTTGCAGATCTCTTGCTTGGGGATGGTTTGTCGAAAACATCCACTCCAGGTTCCGTTTGTACAATTTTGCGTTCCTGTTGTGCAGGGTGCGGTGGCGGTCAAGCCAGCGTAACAACTTCTTGTTGTGCCGGACTTGCACTCACAGAGAGAGCCACCGCATGCGGGATTGTTTGAGTAGATCGTACTGTTTGGTGTTTTGGTGATGACCTTTTGCACAACGTCGTAAAAATAGGTGTCCTTGTCACTGACACGGATAGACCAGCCTGCGGTATCTTTGCTTCCAAACAAGTGATTTGTGATTTGGAGTGCGCTGTTGATCTTCATCCATTGGGGAGGGATATCTTTGAATCCGTTATTGTGGATAATCAAGTCCCCTTGGGGGTGAAGGGTGATGTGTTGGTTGCTTCTCGTAAATGCGTTGTATCCGTCATCCGCGACACCTCGATATACAGAGGTGGAGGGTTTTCCCTTTAGGCCCGGAAAGATCGTTAGAGCGAGTTGGTATGTTTTGAAGTATTGGTGGACGAACAAGAAGTCATTTTGTGAGCGGATGTATGTGGTGTGGCTTTGGATTTCAGAGCTTTCTGAACGCGAGCTTCCCAAAGTGACGACTTTGCTATCGATGGACTTGCCATCTTTTTCAAACCGCTGGTATCGAATGGGCTCTGTACTATCTCCTTGGCAACTAAACAAGATCGTACCATCCGTGCGGGATTTTGAGACACGTACACCGTAGGGTTTGCCTGTTGGGCAGCTTGTGGCGGGGAACACTTTCGTCGCTTTGGAGTTGGCCTTTGAGTCGTACACATGGAGTGTCACTTGCTCTTTGTTGTCTGCGTCTCTGTAAGCAAATGCAAAGGCTCCGCTGTTGTCTATTGCGCTGTCAAACGTGGAAAATGCGCTCTTGGTTTGACCTGTCAAGATAGCTTTATCCAGGGTGCAATCAGGCTTGAACCGTGTCGCAAAATGTTGATACATAGGGCCTTTGGGTTGAAGCCATGTGACGAGAAAGGATTTGTTGGTGTAGGATATTTTGACGCGGGGAGCGACGAGGTCCCTGCCGAATGTGGAGATCGGAAAGATGTCTCGCTTCGAGGTTCCATCGGGGTTATAGCAGATCCCTGAGAGTTGGAGATGATTTTTGAAGATGACGATCACGCTTCCATCGCCGGAGACTGCGTAATCTTCTAAGGCAGGTGGGACGATCTTGTCTGATTGTGTGGGGCATTGCTCATCGACGGTGCCATCGCAATCGTTGTCGAGGCTGTCTCCACATACTTCTTGGAGGGGGGTGATCTGCTTGTCACACGTTGTCCATGAGGCTTTGTCGCCGGCACACACAAAGGAACCTTCTTTGCATCGAGCTGTCGCAGTGGGCGTGATATGTGAGCCACTATAGCAAGAGACGGTCTCTGTCGGGAGACAGAAGCACGCGTTGTTTTTACATGGTGTGTACTTGCCTTGCAAGTCCATGATGTTTCTCTGCAGTTTGGTCCCTACAAGATCGAACGTGTAGGGGATGTCGTCTCGTATGCGCAAGAGTGACGGATGAAAAGCGTCGAAGATATCTTTTTCCAACACACCATCGGCCTTTACGATGTGCCAGGTCGTACGAATGACGCTGTTGTCGATGCGTTGGTCTTTGACCGGGATGACAAACTTGTTTTTGTAGATCTGTATCGTCTGGTGTGGGCCAGAGAACATCATCGCGCCTGTCCCAAAAAGGGCACGGAGTGTGCCTTGGTGTTTGACCTTTCCTGCTGCGTCGATGGTGGTCACGTTCATATGACTGTTGTAAGTTGCCCATGCGATCGCGGCTTCGTTCTTGTTGTTTATCCCAACGATCGTGCTTCGAGGGGTCCCTGAAGTTTCTTTATCAACTTGTGCAGAACCTGCGGTGGCTGCGATGGGGCCATTTGTGTCGAAGTAGAAGTAGTTGATCACGCCGCTCAGGCCATTTTCGCAGATATACACACCTTTGTTGTTTCCGTATGCGAGCTTGAGCGCGTGTCCAAAGGCTTTACTGCAATCGACTTTGACAGTCGTGAGGTCCACGTGTTTTGTGGCCGTAAAGGTCGTGTCGTAGAGACTGAGTTGTGGTGAGCCGTCAGGTTTTCTGTAGGCGAGGAAGAGTTCACCTGTTTTGGAGAATGAGACGTCGTATTGGGCGTGGGGGCCCACTCCGGCTTCCCATACAAATGCAGTACTTTGTGCGGTACAGTCGAGCGCGTTGAAGACCTTTGATTTGATCTCGCGTTTGTCTGAGTCAGTCGTCGATTGTTCGATCCAAGAGACAAAGAATGCGCCTTTGTGTGTCGAATAGACACTTGGGTAGAGGATCTTTTCGCCGGCTGTTACGATAGGGACAGTCACAGATTTGTTGTTTTTGAGCAGACAATGACCTGTCAGGATTTTTTTGGAGGCGTCGAGCTGCAGGTGCATCAGTTCATGGTTTTTCGAGACGTCATAGTCGATGGGTTGAGCCGTGAGAAGTTGTGTTCCTGTACAGTCATTTTCATCGATACTGCCATCGCAATCGTTGTCTTTTCCGTCGTAGCATTGGTCTGTTGGCTGTGGCTGGTTTGTTTGTTCACAAACCAGTTTTCCTTTTTTGCATGTTTGTGTACTGTCTTCGCACAATCCAGATTGGCCTGTGACTTTGCAATAGGTGCCGGTATCTGTGGGGTTATCATCGACCATGCCGTTGCAATCATCATCTTTGTTGTTGCATAACTCTTGGCTCGGGAGAATTGCGTTGGCACATACACCCCACTTGCTATCAGCGCCGCATGTTTGGGTGCCTTTGGAGCATTCGCCTGTGTCACTTCCACACGATTGTGTTTCGTTGGGTTTGCATTGACAATCAGAGGAGTTGTCGTTGATACCATCGCAGTCTTCGTCGATTTGGTTGTTGCATATCTCTTTGGTAGGGGCGGAACCTGTACAGACAAGTTTTCCGCCCTGACAGGCAGTGAAGGTTCCTTGTTGACATGGGCCTTTTTTGCTGAGGTCTGTACAAGATGAACCTTTCTTGAAGAAGTTTGTGTCTATCAGGCCATCACAGTCATCGTCTTTGCCATTGCACTCTTCTGTTTTTGGGGTTTGTTCGCCTTCACAGCGTCCCCACTTGGCAGCTCCCGTGCAGACCCGAACGCCTGATGTACAAGGCGATGTACACTGGTATTCCCCGTCTGGTTGTCGGACACAGCCTTGTGTTCCTGTGAAGCAAAATTCTTTTGTGCCTGGAATACAGGTGCAACTATTCTGGTTGCCATTGACATCATCGACTTTTCCGTTGCAATCGTCATCTTCGCCGTTACATTCTTCTTTTTTGGGAGCGCCTGCACCTGTGCATGTGCCCCAGCGCCCGTCGGCCAAGCAGAGTTGCTTGCCTTCTTTGCAGCGTCCGACACCTTTTTGTGTGGCGTCGCCATCAAAGCAGCTGCGTTCAGTGCCAGGGATACACTCTGCGACTGGTTTATCAGGTGATGCGTCGTTTGAAGAGGGAGTGTCAGTGGGGGCTGCGTCTTTGTCGACGTTGGTCTCTTCCTGTGTTGGTATTTTTTCTTGTTGAGGGACATACTCACCCTCTTTGCAAGTGTTCTGGATACAGTGAAAGCCCGCACCACAGTCTTCGTGGTGTAAGCACGGTAAACCCGATGGACCAGGACTAACGACATAGCAGCCTTGGAGGAACAATAGCGTAGAAAAGAGGAAAAATGATGTAATCTTCAATGTTTTCGATGCCCATAACTTGGATGTCATGAAGAATGTCTGACTCGTTTGGCTATGTTAGCCTATCCAAGAGGGGATGGAAAGCCCCATCACACGTGACCAATTCAGGACAATTGTGTCGTGCCCACACATTCGATTGTCCAACTGTCGCTTTTGGCTGAAGAGAGTGGACGTGTGAGAGCGCTTTGTTTTCACAATTCTTTTTGTTTTTGCTTGAGCTGGTCTGTATTTTGCTTTGTTTTGGTGTACTGCAAACATCTTCATACGTAATCAGGTAGAAAGGAGGAGCGATGTCGAATTTGCAACACCATCCGTCAGGCGCTCCAGAGGCGCTCTCGATTGGAGACAAAGTCCTCGTCGTCTCTGGCGAACCTTTTGTCTTTGGCTGTATGGGAGTGGTCGTCCAGTTGTTTGTCAGTCATGAGTATAACACCCCGGCACTCGCGCGGGTGACGTTTACTCCCACCTCCTTTGAAGTCCTTTTGCCCGTCACCTCACTGAGGAAGTTATCAGGTGCTGGTCGAGAGAGGACCCTACAAACTCCTCCCGGATCGTTTCTTTCTATCCCGACCTCGCAAACCATTTCGAAAGAAAAATAATCATCTGTGTCAGGTTGTGACAGCTTCGTCTTGTATAAGTCATCTGGACCGTTTTTGGAAAGAATAGGCTCCTTGATGGTGTGAGGTTTGTGGAGCAAGCTGGGAAGTCGTCGTAGCCAACGCCAAACTGACCGAGTTTACGGAAATAAAGAGGGCGGAACCACGGCGTTCATTTGCAGCCTTGAGACACAAGTCGTCCATCAGATCACTTTGATAAATGAGTGATCTTTACGACCCGCTGACGTGTTCGCGATACGAATGCTGAGGGCCAAGGGCTTTCACGCAAGGTGACGCACTGCCAGACGTTTGGTAGGCGCTTTTTGCCGTAGGAGACGCGGCGTAACGCGCTCCTACGTCTCGTTCGTTTCTCTTTGCGGAAGAGTCTCGTGGGGCCGCGAGTAGACAACGGATAAGTGTCTACGTCGCGGCCGGGCAGCAATGTCAGAGCACAAGAACATGATTGAGCTGCTTGGAAAATGCTCAAGATTCTCCTTCAGGTGAAAGATCTTTCGCTATTGTTTTCCAGGGTGTGAGCGCTGACAGCATGCTGTCAGCGCTTTTTGGTTTGTAGGGGAGAGTGGTTTTCAGGAGAGCGTCAGGAGGTAGAGGAAGGCCATCATACTGCCGAGGATTGCGAGGGCAAAAAAGAAGTCGTTGTACTCTTTACGTGTCCATTTGAATGGATCTGTGGGGCGGTGTATGGACGACTCAAACTCGGATTGGAGCCAACACTGCACTTTTCGTGCGGAGCTGTCATTTCCTCTGCGTTGGAAACATCTTTGCGCTGCTGTTAATGCGATACGTCGGGGACGAATGTACTCTATTTTTTCTTGGACGGATGGCGTCGAGGAGAGCCATGCTTCGAGAGTGACGATGTATTGCTCATAGAGCTGCTCTGCGATGTCCCAGCGCATGAGCACCTCTTGTTGCTGGGCTAGCTCGGCGGTCAGGTCAGGAGGGACAAAGGTTGAGCACTGATGGCTCAAGCGTTCTGCGTTGTCTTGTAATTCTTCTTTGTCGAGCTGTGAGAGTGTAGGCTCATAAAGAAGGCAGCGCAGCCACTCGATGTCCAAAAAGAGCGAGAGGTTTGTGTATGTTGATGATAAAGATGGAAGCTGAGACCACGCCTCCTCTGCTTTTCTGCGCTCTCCACGTCGGTGATAGTGTTCAATGCGGGTCAGTTGTGCGAAGAAGCGCCCTTCAAGATCATCGATACTGGAGAACAGGTGTTCTGCCTCGTCGATATCTACGTCAAAGGGATGTTGTGTGCCCTTGAGCATTGTGACGTGTGCTCTGGTCAACAAGTAATGTGCTCTCAGGTATGGATCTGTTGGTGGTTGTTGGGGGAGCGCGTTCCATTTTTTGATCGCGAGCTCATCGGCGCCCCACTGTTTGCATCCGAGGATCTCATGTACATCGAGTAGCATAGAGCACTCTTTTTCACCGAGTTGATGGAGAACAGAGTCGTCTTCGGAGGGGAGGTATCCTGGCCAGGAGAGGCTATGTGAAGAGGTGATGTGCGTGAGGATATGCCACCCATCGTTTCCTTGTGTGAGCCCTGGTAGTGGGATGCCTGGAAGGGGGATAGCGTTGATCAGGAAGGCGAGCGCGTTGATCCAGGCGAACATCACCCAGTAGGGTTGGGACCAGTTGGATTGGTAACACATCGCCAATGAGAGCCCAAGGAGCAAGAGGTGGACGAGTGGACCACCGGCGGAGAGGATGACTTGTTTGTATGTGGAGTCTTGGGTTTGGGGGTAATAAACATATGCGATACCGCCGCCAGGTAAGAAGTTTCTTCCGACAAAACATCTGACACCAAGTAGCTCGAATTGTAAGAGCGGATCGCGATTTCCCATGCCAATCGCGACGACTCTCCCTCCTGTTAACCAACCAGCCACTGCGTGTCCCAACTCATGCAGGATGACGGACAGGTAGTAAAGGAAGAAGAACGCGAGCATAGGGGGGATGAATTCATACCAATGGGTCCACGGTTGCATTGATGGTACACACCTCTCCTCAAAAGAAATCGATAGGTAACAGTGATATCGATGCGTATATTGTGGTGTGTTGTCAAGTGTACGTGGGTGGAATGAGGTGGTGCCATGGAGGAGTGGGGGAAATGCTCCCCAAATCTATAGCAAGCATCGTTGTAAATTTGGAAGGGGCCTTCATCCCTTTGAGAAAGAAATTCCGTTACAAGGTGAAGGCATCAGATGTGTGGGAGGATTTCCCTTGCACTGTGATGTTTGGAGAGGTGATGCAGTGTTTTTGTGGGCTGCTTATGGTCTGATGTTCTCGCCACCCATGTAGGGTTCCTCGCCAATATAGAACGGTAGCATGTAGAAGCCCCAATTGGCAGAGGTGTTTGTTGAGTTGTTAAACGTCAGCGTTCCTTTGTACTGGCCGTACAAGAACAACTCGTCACTGTCGCCTTTCGTTCCGTAAGTGTACACCTCAGAAGAGGCACCACCACCACGGTAGAACCAGAGCGGATCAGCGTTGAGTTTCATTCCTAACAAGAAGATGTCTCTCGTGCCGACTTGTGGGCTATTTGCCAACGTGCCGATCTTCATGCTTCCTGTGGTTTCGCCTAGGACAATGATGTAGCGGAAGTCGACAAGGATGTCTTTTCCGATACTCAATCCACTTGATGTGGGGAAGGATTTGGCCGCGAGGAATGTACCAGAGCTGCTGATCTTTGCGTAGAATGCTTCACCTGTGGTCGAGGTGGGGTTGAGGGTCAGGTTCCCAAGTTTTGTGTTGGGGGTGATCGCGCCTGTGATGAAGAGGTTTTGGTTCTGATCTGCGGTGAATTGTGTCAGGATATCATCGCCCTGTCCACCACCTGCGGTGATCGATGAGACATCACCTGTTGAGGCGTTGAGCTTCGCGAAGAATAAATCTTTTCCACCTGTAGAAGTGACCTTTTGTGTGCCACTCTTGTCTTGAAGTGTGCCTTCGAATTGACCCCCGACAAAGAGGTTGGGTTGGATGCTCATGAAGATAGCAGCACCGTCTACAGATTTGCTCGCACCAAGTGAAATCGCCCATGTCAGGGCACCTGTGTTGTAATTGAATGAGGCGACAAACAGCGCTTGACCACCTGCTGGGGCTGTCAGAGTTGTTTTGACCTGCAGACCAAATTCAACAGTTGTCGTGAAGGTCCCCAGCACATACACCTGCGATCCATACTCATAGACAGCTTTGGGTACGATTGTTCCGCCACCTTTGTTGTATGCTTTCGCCAAAAAGCGGGTGTTGGTGGTGGAGCGTTTCAACAGGAACATGTGGTTTGTGGCTGTGGGGTATGGATTGTCGAATGTATAGGCTGTTCCGATGTTTCCTGAGAAAGCAGCTTTGTAGGTTCCTGCGATGTACATACTGTATATCGAATTTCCAGCAAATGCGGTGAGCTTTTCATCTCCGGGGCCTTTGAGATCGAGGAGGACGCTTGAGAATTTCTTTTGGGATGTGGAGTACTGGGCGATGTAGATATCTGATGCGCCTTGGCCTGTCAGCGTTGAAGTGCCCAAAACGAGCGTTCCTGAGTAGTTACCTGCGACGGTGATCGTGCTGTAGCTGGGGATCAGCCCAACTGTCGAGCGGCTTGTTTGGGGGACGAGCGAGATACCATTCCCTTTACATTCACCGGAAATACAGGAGTAGATATTGCTATTTGGACAGCTGGTGTTGGTTGTACATCCACGAACACAGCTACCTCGCAGACAGCTTTCACTTCGTTGACATGCGAAGCCACAACTACCGCAGTGATTGAACTCTGTTTGGAGTTTTACACAAGCGCCTGCACAGCAGCTTTCGCCTGTACCACATTTAACGCCACACGCGCCGCAATTGTTGTTGTCTGTTTGGAGATCAAAACATCCTGAACCACAACATGTTTGTCCCGCAAAGCAGAAGTTTCCACAAGCGCCGCAGTGTCTTTGGCTTGTCAGTGAGGTACATGTTCCGTTACAACAGCCTTCGCCTGTTGCGCAGGTTTTTCCACAAGCGCCGCAGTTATTCGCATCGTTTTGTAGGTCAGCGCAGGCGTTTCCACAGCAAGATTCGCCAACTTTACAGGTTTTGTTACACGCACCGCAGTGTGTGACGTTGCCTGTTGTGCCTACGCATCGACCATTACAGCAGCTTTGTCCACTTCCGCAAGCGACGCCACAACCGCCACAGTTGTTGGTGTCATTGAGGAAGTCAATACAACCACCACCACAACAGATCTCACCAGGTTTACATTGTTTTCCACAACCGCCACAGTTTGTGCGGTCGAAGCGGGTGTCGATACACTGGTCACTACAACACGCGAGCTGGGATGAGCAACAGCCCGAACCACAAACTGTTTCGCTTTGTGTACATTGCGTACATTTCCCATTCACGCAGCGCTCCGTGTCTTTACAGGGTGAGTCACAACCACCGCAATGTTTAGGGTGGATTTGGAGATCAACACATTGGTCTGTACAGAGAGATTGTGCGCCGGGGCAGATGCATTTTCCGCTGACACATGCCTGTCCTGGTTTGCAAGACGTCCCGCATGCTCCACAGTGTTGGAAGTCACGTGTTGTATCGACACATTGGCCACTGCAAACCGTTTGCTTGTCTGGGCAGATCAGGACACAAGAACCATCCTGGCAGGATTCACCGACTTTGCAGACTTGTCCACATTTTCCACAATGTTTGACGTCTGATTTGATATCCCGGCAGTATCCATCGCATTCTGTGTAGGTTTCGGGGCAGATACATTTTCCTTCGGAGCATTGTTTGATGCCTGTGCAGGAGGGGACACAGATGTTGGGAGATTGGCAACGTTTTTGGAGGCAGACGAGTCCTTCTGTACAGTCTGCGTTTACTTCGCAGGGGCGGTTGATACAACCTTCATCCACCTGGTTGTCACAGTCGTTATCTTTTCCGTCACAGATTTCGGGAGTGGGTGTTTGTTGGTTTTGACACTCGCTCCATGAACCGTCACTTCCGCAGGTACGTGTCCCTGGAGAGCAGATACCTATATTTTTTGTGCCCTCTGGCCCAGTGTAGCAGGCTTCTGTTGTGTTGGGGGTGGGGCAGCTACAATCGATGTCATTATCTGTCTTGCCGTCGCAGTCGTCGTCTTTTCCGTTGCATGTTTCGGCTTGTGGAAGGAGCTGTGAGAGGCAAGGGCCCCAAGTCTTGTCGTCCTGGCATACACGTGAACCTGCTTTACAGATACCGACGTTTTGGGTACCTGCAGCGCCAGCATAACAGGTCTCTTTGTCGCCGGGTTTGTCACATGTACAGCCGCTCGGTGTGTCGTCGATTTTTCCGTTACAGTCGTCATCTTTTCCGTTACATTCTTCTTTTGTGGGGCTGCCACTTCCTTGGCAGGAGCCCCACTTGTTGTCACTTCCACACTCACGCACGCCAATTTTACATTCGCCGATATTGCGGGTGCCTGCTGGACCTTCGTAACAGGGCTGACTGGAGCCGGGTTCACAAAAAGAGGTACATTCTGAGTCGAATTTGTCGATGTTTCCATCACAATCATTGTCGATATTGTCGAAGCACTTGTCTTTGGTGTCTTCTTTTTCGATCTTGATGGGTAAACAATCCCCCCATTTTCCATCGAGTCCTTCGTCTTCTGCGCCACAAGTTTGTTGTCCTGTTTTACAAAAGTTACCGATGTCGTTGGGGAGCAAGGCACATGAGCGGATCTCGCCTTTGGTTTTGCACGTCTCGCGCTTGGTCGCGGAGCATTTTCCAGAGTAACAACCTCCGACATAGTCGACGTTGTTACATTCACAGTCCTGGCTACAGGGGCTGCCATTTGGATCGATTGTAAAGTCGCTGATGCGTTTCCCATCCACGCACACAGATGGTGCCGAACAGGCTGTAGGGCCTATGAGTAGCGCTGCACAGATAATGAGAGCGCCCATCCGAATGATTGTGTACATCTTTTTTCCTTGTTGGTTAAAAATTCTTCCAGTGTGTAGAGTCTATCTTACATGGGGCGATGATGTAAAGTGAGTGACTGTATTTTTACAGCCGCATTTTTAATCACAGATAAGGCACGTACAGCTTGCGTTCTTGCACTTGAGCTTGAAGGGTTGGTTGCACTTGTTATAACAACGTCCACAATGGTCCTTGGTGTCGCGTCTATCGTAGCATTTCCCACCACAACAGATATGGTTGGTTGGGCAGGCGTTGCCACAGCTCGTGCAGTGGTTGTTGTTGTGAAGGAGGTCGACACACGAGCCGCTGCAGCAAGTTTGACCTGATGGACAGACGTTCCCGCAAGCGCCGCAATGGTTTCTGTCGATATCTGTGGTGACACACTTGCCCCCACAGCACGTGAAGCCCGTTGGACAACACGTATCTCCACAGGGGGTCGCCGTTTGTGGGCAGTCGGTCACACATTGGCTTGCGACACATTTTTTGCCGGACGGGCAACCATTTCCACATTGACCACAGTGCGCGATGTCCGACTGTAAATCGACACATTTCCCAGCACAGAGGGCTTTTCCTTGTGGACAGACACAGCTACCGCCGCTGCAGATTTTGTCCGCTGCGCAGCGATTCCCACATTGGCCACAATGATCGCTGTCTGTCATTGCATCCACACATTTTCCGCTACAAAAGCGTTGTCCGCCAGGGCATTCACAAATGCCGTTGTTGCACGTTTGGGTTCCAGGACATGGGGTGTCACACTTTCCACAGTGGTCTTTCGCGGACATCAAATCGATACATTGTGATTGGCTCAAACAGTACGAAAATCCCTTTGGGCAACAATGGCCTACACTGCACAATTCATCCATTTTGCAGGACGACGCGCAAGCGCTGCAGTGGGCTGTATTTCGCTGAAGATCTACACATTGACCGGCACAACAAGTCTCCTGTTTGGCGCAACCATTTTGGCAGGCTCCACAGTGATCGTTGTTATCCGTGAGTGAGATACACGTCCCACCACAGCAACCGAATCCTTTTGTGGGGCAACATGTTCCGCCACATACAGAGGTCCCTGACGGGCAAGAAGACACACACACACCAGCCGCGCACTTTTCACCTCCCATGCAACTTTTTCCACATACGCCGCAGTGGTTGGGGTCCGTCTGGATGTTTGTGCATGCGCCATTGCAGAGCTGTTGTCCCTTTGGGCATTCGCATCTTCCGGCGATACAGAGTTGTCCCGTTTGGCAGGAATATTTGCACACACCACAGTGTGAGACGTCTTTGGATTTGTCGACACATACACCATCGCAGCGGGTCAATTGGCCTGGACATTCGCATGTACCGGATTGGCATGTCTGTGGGGAGGGGCAAGAAGTCGTACACGTCCCGCAGTGGCTGTTATTTGCGCGTAGATCAATGCACCGTTTGACATTCTCGCACCAAGTGTATCCTTGTGGGCAGCAGTGTCCGGCTGAGCATTGTTCATCTTGTTGGCAGAGTAAATTACAAGCCCCACAGTGTTTGGAGTCCTTGGCGAGGTCGTGACAGCTTTGTCCGCAGCACGTTTCATCTTTCCCGCAAGCGTTGCCACAAGCGCCACAATGTGTCGGGTTGTTTTGCAGTGATACACATTGGTCGGCGCAGCAAGCCGTTTGAAGGTTTGCATTTGCGCAGCATGTGTCTCCACAACTGTTTGTGTCCGTTGGGCAGGACGCCACACAGCTCCCTAGATAGCATTTTTCGCCTTGTTGACAGGCAACACCGCAGGCTGAACAGTGCTGTGTGTTTTTCGTCGTGTCGACACACGTTTGGCCACAAAGAGTGGTGCCTGAAGGGCAAACGCACCGGCCTTCTGTGCAGACTTGTTCATCGACACAGGCTTGATTGCACGCCCCACAGTGTTTGTCGTTGGTGGTGAGCTTTACACAAACCCCCTGGCAGCACGTTTGGTTGGTTGCGCAGGCATTTCCACACTGTCCACAGTGTTTGGGAGAGTTTTGGGTGTCCACGCAGGTCTTGGTTGTGGTCCCACAAGCCTGTTCACCTGCCTGACAACAGAGTCCTCCGAGGCACGATTCACCTGTGGCGCAAGCATTCCCACATGCGCCACAGTGTGTGGTGTTGTTTGTTGTGTCAACACATGTGTCTTTGCACCAACGCTCCGTTTTCTTACAACAGTGCGACTGTTGACAAGTTTCGTCTTGTGAGCAGGTCGTTCCACAACGGCCACAGTGATTTGGATCATCGGTCAGGTCGACACAAGAACCTTCACACCACTGTTTGCCTGCAGGGCAGCAGTGTCCATTGACGCAGATGTTGTTTCCGGTACATCGGGTGTTACACTGTCCACAGTGTTCGACGTCTTTGTTGAGGTCTACGCATTTTTGGGGACTTTCGCACCAACTCTTCGTTGAGGGGCAGCAGTGTCCCTCCTGGCAAGTTTCGTTGTTTTGGCAGGATTGCGAACATGCCCCACAGTGTTTGAGGTCATTTTTGATTCGGACACATGTGCCTTTGCAACAGAGCCCTTCTCCTGCGCAGGGAGTGTCTTCGTCAACTTTTCCATCGCAATCGTTGTCTTTTCCATCGCAGATTTCGGGGGTGCAGAGCATACAGTGGGCGTCATTGGATTTGAGCTTCGCTTTTCCCGATGGATCTGTACCAAAGAGGTCGATGTAGAATGCACATCGTTCTCCCTCCTTGCTGAAGCAGTCGTACTCGGGAGCTTGAATGATGCTACATGACTCCTGCATTTTTTGATGATAGGCTTTGTGGACGATATAGAGCCTGAAGTAGATATCTGTCGCTTCGAATTCCGTAGGAAGTTTGAGTAGCTTGTAGGGGGGCGAGCCGTCTGTTTGTGTCGGGATAATGGAGCCGTCTGGTTGGATCGTTACGGCTGTATAGTAGTCCCCTTTTTGTTGGGTGTTTCGACCTTTCCAAAGGGTGACGAGGCAGCCTCTCTCCGCGGTCGCTTGTCCAGTGACGCCACCAAACAAGTCTTTGTAAGCTGTCATGGATTGGTACGCCGGGAGGGCGAGGACCTGTTTGGGATCACATTGTCCCTGCCCAAAGACGATTTTTTCCGGAGTATTTTGACAATGTGTGAGTAACACACTGAGGGAAAAAAACAGAAGCAATTTGAGGAAGTGTTGTAACCGTGTGTATGTTTTACGGTGACCTGTACGCATCAATCAACCGGTCCTTGTTGCTCGTTATGTTTTGTGTGTCGTGGCGCGGTCGTTCCAAAGGAGGTCGGAGCCTGCTTCCTTTGTATACGACAGATTGAAACGTGTTTCAACTTTGGCGTGGTGGTCTTTTTGGGTGGGCTGGGTTGAAGGTTCTTTTTTATGAGCCAAGAGGAGCAGGGCGAGTTACCAAAGAGAGAATTTACATTTTCCGCTCTTGCACTTCTCAAATGTACCGCACTTGTCGACTTGTTTCCATTCTTTACAGGTACATTCTTGTACTGTGTCGCCAGAACATCGTCTTTTGCCTTCTGGGCATGCACAACATTGTTTGTTTTGGCATCCGCTCTTGCATTGTTTGGATTCCCACCCTGTGCAGTCTGCTTTGCAAGTCTTGAGCGCGTCACCATCACACTTGATGGTTCCTGGCGTGCAGGTACAACAAGCCCCATTTTGACATTGTGCGCCTCCAGGACAGGCACAATCTTGTGGACAGGTGGTGCAATTTTCGCCTGCGTTACACTTCCCATCGCCACATGCGTTGACACATTGGAATCCATTGCAGAGCTGGTTGGCTGCGCACTGACAGTCTTTTGCACAGGTCTGGCAATTTTCATTGCTCGCAGCGTCACAGTTGCCGTCACCACAAGGGGAGATACATTGTCCTTTGGTCGCGTCGCAGTTGCTCCCTGCGGCGCAAGTCTCTTTGAGTGTCCAACTCTTGCAATCTGCCGAACATAGAGAGAGCTTTGTGCCTTCACACTTGAGCTGACCTGGAAAGCACAAGCAACCGTTACACAGGCCACTTTGGCAGCTTGAGTTTTGTGGGCAAGGGCAATCTTTGGTGCAGGTTGAGCAATTTTCTCCTTGAGCGGCATCGCAGGTGCCGTCTCCACACTTGATATTGATGATACAATTTCCATTGTTGCAGATCCGTGTATTCGGGCACTTACAGTCTACAGGACAAATGGTACAGTTCTCGCCGATGTCAACTTGACAGGTGCCGTTTCCACATGGCGTAGGGGGTTGTTCGGTGTGGGGCTCTGTATGTGTGGAGGTGTCTTGTGCGGCGTCTGGAAGAGACAGTGGCTCTGCGCCGCGGAGGGCTAAGCACTTGCTTCTGTTGTATTGTGTTCCGTTGATATCGCAAGGGTGATCGGCTGGAAAGTCATCGATATTCACGCAGGAGACGAGGATGAGAAACCCGAACAAAATGCTTACCTTTGTGAATCGGACATTCATCAGACTAAAACCTTTCGTTGATTTCCATTTACTTCCCGGAGATGTTTGTTTTCTTTGAGAAACTTCTCTTTTTTTGTACCGCCCCTACTGTGTTTTGTCAAGTGACGTCGGCTTACTCTCTGCGTCCAACAGACGGGAGTGCTTGAGCAGGAGGTGTCGTTGTGCACTTGGGTCGTGGAGGGGTTTTTGTGATGAGGAAGATGAATGCGCCTGTGCCAGCGATAACGCCTCCTGCGACGAGGCCGATGATCGAGACATGTCCGTAGAGATTACCTGTGCTGTTCAGGTCGAGGAACTCTCCGTACAAGTCGTTGAGTTGAAGCTGGCTACATGTTGTACAAGTTTTGTATTCGTCGTATTTACCTGCGGCTGTGCTGTGGTTTGAGAGTGAGGCTATTGCGAAACCTCCGCCTACGGCGAACAGCGCTCCTCCGACGATGATGGTGCCGAGCGCGATGGTTTTTTGAAGCTCTGCGGCCTTTCTCTTCTGGCGGGTTTGTGGATCGTTTCCTTTTTCGAAGAGCGTAAAGTTCAAGGACAGAGGGGTTTGGGCTTTGAGTGTGATGATACGTTGCTTTGTGATGTAACAAGGTTTGAGCAGCGAGAGGCGTTTTGGGCCAGGTGGGAGTGTGACGTTGAGTGGTGTCGTGCCTTTGCGAACGCCGTTGATCATGACGATGGCGCCAGAAGGCTGTGTTTGGATTCCAAGTGAGACGGCTCGATTTGCCGGTGAGACAGCTCGAATCATCTCAAAATGTAGGGGCTGATTGGATTGTTCGACCACCAACGCCTCGATCTTTGGCTGGTATCCAGGCATCATCAGGCGAAGAGAGTAAGTACCACGGGGCAACGTGAGTTTGAGGGGGGTGGTACCTTTGTAGTCGTTGTTGATGAGCAGTCTCGCGCCGACAGGATTGCTCGTGATGGAGATAGAGGGGTGTTGTGGTCTTTGGCTTTTGTTGCGACGTCTGTATTGACTCCACAAGCGGTCGTAGAGGCGCTTTCGTTTTTTGACGACGTGCAGATACGCTGCTGTTTTTGTACGACAACGTCGTCCGACTGGACCTGCGCACATCTTTTTTCGTTGGATCCTTCGGAGGAGATAATATGCCTGTCGTGTCCAGCTTCTTTTGGCGATAAAGCCTTTGCGTTTTCTTCGTGAGCGCAAATCTCGATATCGATACCCGAATGAGGTCACCTTCAGATAGGATTGAACTGCACGTAAGAGGTCAGTCGCGCGGTAGAGTTTGTTTCCGCGTCGCTTGGCTGTTCGCTGAAAGCATCGAGCTGCACGTGCATATCGTTTTGATTTGTAATGGGAAAAGCAGGTGTTGGCTGCTGCTGGGGGACTCCAGGCAAATGCGAGCAACACGAATATGGCGACGAAACCAAAGTGTACAAAGAGTCGAAGCAGACACTGGTTCACTGTCATTGGGAGGCCTGTCTCTCCACGTGAGGGCGATGAAAATGATAAGAACATTCGGTGCATCGTGTGTCTTCGACACGATTTTGTCGGCACAATGTAACAGAATATGATTCGGGTTTCAAGTTCTTGTAACAGAGCTGTCGTGATGGAGAGATGGAGTGGGGAGCGGTGCGAGAATATGGGTTATTTACGCCATGTGCGTTGGCATTGTTTGGCGGTCGCTCTGCTCGCTGACTTTCCATAGTATCGACGAACAGATCGAAGAACACGAGAGGTTGAGACAAAGTGACGACACAATCTGATGTAGCCTGCCTTGCTTTTTCCTTTTTTACTACGGAAGCTTTGGTTGAGGTAGGCTTTGCAGTACATCTTGTAATCACAACCACAAGAACGTCGGCACTGTTTGGCGACTGTGGAGACATCACTGATCTGGCAATATCCCGAACGTCCACCAAAACCATTCATTGAGAGCAAGAGCTTGCGGAAGTTTCTGGAGACACAACGCCTACACTTGGACTTGCTACCAGGACCACAACGTCTTTGCCGTGGGGGAGGTCTTTTGACAACTTTACGTGGTTTGACCTTACGTGGCTCGACTTTGCGCGGTTCGACTTTGCGAGGCTCGACTTTACGAGGCTCGACTTTACGTGGCTCGACTTTGCGAGGCTCGACTTTGCGCGTTGTGGTGCCTCCTTCGGGTGTGGGTTGGATGGGGTTGTTGTTCGAACGTTGTCCTATGAGATAAAAGAGGACGCCTGTGAGTCCGATTGATACGATGATAAGGGCGATCATCATCATGTTGGAGCCTGACTTTTTGACGGGCGGATGAAGAGGAGGGGCTGCGACGGCGGGGTGTGGTTGTGGTGTTGCTGGCGGGGGAGCCGTTGGTTGAGGTGTGACTGGCTGTGGAGTGAGCATCGCTGGATCGGAGGGAAGCTCGTCACCATCGAAGATCATGGTCGAGGCCGAAGCCTCTTCATTTTTGGCTGGTTCGAGGATGATCTCACTTTGTGGGAGTGAGGCGAGTGCCTGTGCAAACTCGTCGCAACTTTGGAATCGGGCAGCCGGATCCTTGGAGATGGATTTCATGATGATGGATTCGAGGCGGGGGTCCGGCTCATGTAGCCATGTTTTCAATGGGGGGGCTTCACGAGAGCATTGCGCCATAATCACGCTGATAGCGTCGTCTCCTTGGAAGGGGAGTTCGCCAGTCACCATCTGATAGAGCATGATCCCGAGGGCGTAGATGTCGACTCTGTGGTCTATTTTTTTGCCGAGGACCAGCTCTGGGGACATATAGTTGGGCGTTCCGAGGATCAGGCCTGTTTTGGTTTTCCATCCTGTGTCGGTGAAGGATTTTGCGATACCAAAGTCCATGACCTTCGGCATTTCGCGACCTGAGTCTCCCTGAAGGACGATGTTCGCGGGCTTGAGATCTCTGTGGACGATTTGTTTTTCGTGTGCAAAGCCGATGACTTTGAGGACCGGAAGGACGATTCTTTGTACTTCTTGGAGCGTTGGGAGCCCGTCTTTGTCTTTGAGATAGTCTTTGAGGTCTTTGCCGGAGACAAACTCCATGGCCATCCCCAAAATCCCTTCTTCATCGAGCAAACCGTGGACTTTTACGAGGTTGGGGTGAGCGAGCTCAAACTGGATTTGTGCTTCTCGCTTAAATCGCAACTTGGTCTCTTCTTGCCGTGTATGTTCTGGGAAGAGGACCTTGATAGCGACGGTCTCTTTGGTGTTTTGATCGGTGGCTTTGTATACATATGCCATTCCACCTTCACCGATCAATTCGTGTATATCATAATGACCGAGTGTTTTTCCGGTCAGTTGATCCGCGTGCAGCATCCCTTTGCTCCTGGTCAGTTCTTTTTGGTTTGCGAGGCTGGCGGCCTCTATATAATGACGCCGACAAACCAAAATGGTCTGCAAGAGCTTATCAAAGCCTATGGCGCTCGTCAAGAAGTAAGGCCATCGCTGGGAAAAAAGTGGCTATGGAGGAGCAAAGGTGTGCTGCGAAGACCTCTATTGCTTTGGCTTTGGGTTCTCGGACAAAGCCCTCGGGAGACGCATACGCTTCGTCCAAAGATACAGTTGTTGGGGGAAGGGCATCTTTACGGGGATGGGGGTTTTTGGCGACTATGAATGAAAGGCTCTATCTTTGGATGGCCGATGATCAGTTTGATTTCGCTGTTGGTTTTGGGCGCATCACATGAGAGTTGGAACTCTACCTCCAAGGTATTGTTGGAGATGCGAACGCTTGGTGGGGATTTGGAGCGCTGTGTCCCAGGTGGCAAAAACACGATAAGCTTTTTGGGATCGATGTTTAGGCCTTGTGGAAGTGGTCGAATCGACTCAAAGGAGAGTTCCTCGTTGAGTTCATTACCCTTACACGGGGTGCCTGGCTTGGGACGAAGCGCGATAGAGGGAGGGGTCTCGCCGAGTAAAGGTTGGAATGTCTTACAAGTGCCATCTTTATAAGTGAATTTGATGGTACCAGGCTCTTTTTTGAGGGGAGTGATGACGAGTACAAGGTCGCTTCTTTCGGAGACAAATGGGCTTGTGGGTTTGATATCCCAAGAGTCGCTTTCTCTGGCCGGGATATCATCAAACGAGACACCAAGCAAAAGCAGGCCGGGACTGTTTGTGGTCGGAGCGGTGAGCGTGCGGATGTCCTGCTCCGAAAGGGCTCCGCACTCTGTTTGAATGTTGTTTTCGTCTTTGGGTTGGAGCTCTAAAATCTCAGCATCACAGCCTGTTAAGGTCAGATGCAATAAGCACAACACGAGCCACGAGAGTAAGCGCTTGTTGGTCTTGTGAGCAAAGAACACAACGGACATGGGAGAGGCGCTTTGTGTTGGCGCTATTGTGGGAGTTTGGACAGGCAATGTGCTGGGTCTTTTGCGAGTTTGCACAGTCTTTTCAACCCCTTGAGTGTTTGGTTGCGAAGCCGAGAGATCGTGTGTGTTTTGAACCATGCGACGGATTGCTGGACACAACTGGCGGCTTCTTGTTTGGAGAGCTTACCACACAACTCAAACGTTTCGTTGAGTGCAAAGACTCTCATTCGCTTTGGCCCGTACTGCAAAGTGTTGCGGTGGATTTTGAGGAGCAGGTCGAGCAAGCGCGCTTGTTGCTGTTTGGGTGCGTATTGTCTGAGCAAGAAGATGGTGTCTTTCAACTCAAAGACCTCTTCGAAGGAGCGCGTTTGTTTGTCTCCTGCATGTCGCAGGAGGTCAAGCTGGTCCAATATGTACTGTGCGAGTCCCAAGGGATCTTTGTTCTTTTTGAAGGTCTTCTCCCAAGCGAAGTGATTGGGGTGTGTTGGTGTTGGGAGAGTGTAGCGTTGAATCGCATTTTTTTGGTGAAGGGCAAAGCGAATCCCTTGGCCGCGTGTAATGGTGTGGATTTTTTTGTAGGAAGCTGTGACTTTTCCTCTCGCGACTTCAACACGTACCCACTTGGGTCCGTCTGGTGTTTCTGGACCACGATGGACAGAGAAGATCGTTCCTTTGACGAGGACTTGGACGCCTGCACATTTGATGGAGACACGCTTCATCGTATTGGGGACGACATTTACGTCGATGCGGCCTTTGTTGAGCTGCACATCGACCTGTTTGGCGGCGGGACGTACAAGCGCGAGCTGTGTTCCTTTTTGCGCTTGCAGTGTCCACTGCTTGTCGACTTTTAAGACACCTGCACGCTCGCCAGTCACCGAAAATGCTGTCTGTTGGAGTTGTTTTGAAGCGTGTGAAGAAGGGGGCGCGGTCTGGATATGCTGAGAAGACATGGGCGCGATGTTGGCTTGATGAGCTGGAGTCATCCAAAAGACAAGCGCCGCACAGGCCGCTGCAAATGTTCCTGCAAAGGCCCACAATTTGGGGCTACGACTCAAGGTTTTGGGAGTCCTTGATGGTTGTGGGGAGGCGATTGCATCGAGCAGTTGTTTTTCTACTCTGCTGATAATCACCTCCTCTTGCATATCTGTGAGAGGGGTTGGGGCTTCGAGACGTATAGGAGGTTCACCGTACAGGTGACCTGCTTGTGAGGAATGGTCGTTGTTGGGTTGCTTTTTCTTAGTCATCGAACACATCTCCCCAAGAGAGGCCTTGTTTGTGTAATTCTTTATCAGCGATATGTTTGACTTTTTTTCGTGCATGATGAAGCCGTGAGGCGACTGTCCCTCTCGGAAGCGAGAGGGATTCAGCGATGTGATCGATCGTCTTCCCTTCGAGGTCACAGAGCATCAACACAGTGCGATGTTCTGGGGAGATACGATCGAGAATTTGCTTCATCCATTGCCAGATCTCCTGTTTGGCATATGTCGTTTCCTGGCTTTGTTGTCCACTGGGTAAAGGGGACGTGTCATAAAAACCGAGCTTCTCTTTCACCGTCCTTGATTTCCATTGCCTCTTGTACACCTTCATCGCGACGCGCTCTGCAATTTTATGAAGCCAACTTGAAAAGTTGCCATCTCCTCGGTAGTGAGCGAGCGACTTGTGCGCCTCAAGGAACACTTGTTGCAGCGCATCTTCTGCTTGGTGAGGATCTCCAATGAGTCGATGCAGTCGCCTTAAAATCGCTGGTGAGTGGCGTCTGTATAGTTTTTGGAATGCGCCCTGATCAGAGGTGGCAAGGATCGCATCGATTAATTCTTGATCTTCAACTGTTGTACCGTCGTTAGTTGGTTTGTTGGACGCCTTTAATTCTGGGGCCATCGTGCTCGCTCTTTGTGTCAGAAAGATAGCAGGGCCACCGACCAGATGGTATGCCATGTGCTCACCTTGTTGGTGTTGGTTCGTTTTCACCTGGTAAGTGCTCGGTTGTCTTGAAAGATTTCAATTGTTTTTCAAAAAAAATCAAAATTGATGCCTAAGTGCGCTGAAATACGCCAGTTTTCGATAGTTGTTTGAAGGTCTCCTTGGATACGAATGTGGTAAGGTTGGAAAAACCCTTGCACACCAATGTCCGCAAAGAGCCCGAATCCTCCCGCCCACTTCCACCATAGCGCAATCCCAAGATGTCCTCCTGGTCGTACTCTCCAAAATTCGACTTCTTCTCTCGCCAGTCTGAATCCATCGATTAACACACCCAACTCCAATCGGATGTCGAGGTTGCGACTCGCGTAACGAGGGAGCGGTGGGCTGATCATGAAACCGCCTCGCCACGACAGCAGGTCGATGCCTTGATTCAATCCTGGTATCGTGCCGATCGATGCGTTGATGCGAAGCCTCCATCCCTCAAGCCATCCTCGCCGTTTCCCCAGATAGACCCCCAGAGATCCTCCTAGCGGGAATGCGGGCTGAGAAGAGAGCGTCGTGTCTGTCTGGCTCTGGACCCCTCTCGATATGTACAACGCACCATTTCCTGCAATCTGTGCCCCAAACTCCCACGCTGACGTGATTCTCGGCTGTATTCGGTTGACGACACTTCCCCCTAAAGCCACTTTTCTTCCGACAGGTCGTCTCTTTTCTGGTTTTTTGTTCGCGGTGATTCTTCTCGGTGATGTGCGGTTTTTTACAGGCGGAACTGTTCGACGTGGCGCCGTCTTTGTTCCTGTGTTGCCCTGTACACTACCTCCTGTTGCTGGTGGTGTCGTAAGAGTTGGCGTTGTGCGACTCGGTGGTGCCGTACGATTTGGTGATGCCGTACTGTTCGATGGTGCCGTATTGTTCGATGGTGCCGTATTGTTCGGTGATGCTGTACTGTTCGATGGTGTCGTACTGTTCGATGGTTCCGTACTGTTCGGTGGTGTCGTGCGAACTGGTTTTCTACGAGGCGGTGGTGTCGTGCGAGCTGGTTTTCTACGAGGCGGTGGTGTCGTGCGAGCTGGTTTTCTGCGAGGTGGTGATGAACCTTTAGGACGTGCTGTGCGTGTTGATGGTGTTGTTCGTCTTTTGGGGGCACTGGTCAGAGGTGAGCCTGTCTTCGCTCTTTTAGAGCGGAGAGAAGGTGTTTGACGTCTGCGTTTGCGTGGACGCTTTGGGGGGGTTGTGCGCATCTTTTGTGATGCCTTTTGTGCCTTTCGGTTTGGTCGCGTTCGAGGGGGAGAGGGGGGAGGCGAAAGGTATGGGTCCTTTACGAGCACAGAACGTACAAGGCGGACGTCTGGAGCTATTTTGATAAAGTGTTCAAAGTGGGTCAGGATGGTCCGGGCTTTCACCCATGGATCGTTCATCGTTGCAGGTAACGTTAAGGAGTAGCTCTGTTTTCCTCTTCGGAATTGAACTTCTTGGGGTTGTCTCCAGATGAGGTGGATGACTCCTGTGCTGGAGTTCCAGGTGACAAGGTATCCTCTGCGTGTCAAAAAGCGCGAAAGCATCTTGTACGAGCGCTTATGTCTTGTGCGATCGGAGTGGACGATGGAGATGTGAGTTCTTGCTGCAAACACTGCAGACGGCAAACTACATACCCAAATCAAACATCCAATCCAAATTGATATTTTCATACTCACCCAGCATCACATTGTTTACCTTCACACTATAGCAAGGGCCCCATCGGTTCCGCAACGCCCTGACGGGTTTATTCTTGCTGATCTTTTGATGCTCTGGGTATTTGTTTGTGTTCACATCTTCTATGCATTGTTGCGAAATGATGAATGTTTCTTCTTTTTGGAGTGGTTTGTTTCATGAAGTGTTTACTTTTTGCAAAATATGAAATGTTTTTCGTTGACTTGCTTGGTGGATGCTGATACTTTCTTTGCGATGCGAGAACGGACTCTTCCATGTAGTTGCGTGTTTGGATGTTCTCGGGATACGTCTTGACCATCGAATGATTGAGGTGAGTGATGCGTTCTTTGATGATAGGATTTGGAAGCCTTCTTCTTTTGTCTGTTGTGTGGGGAGGGTGTGTCCCTGTGCAGCAGCGATGTGTTGCGGATGGGGATTGTCCATCGCTTCAAAGATGCCAATCAGGTACTTGTACGGGGTGCCAATCAAACGATGATTGTTCTGCGAATCACACATGTCAGGTGGGGCAATGTGTGCCTTCATCGTCTGGGGTTTGTCAGTCGACAGAGCGACAGTGTGAGGGGAACACGCTTAAAGTGTGTCGCTCTGATGGGTCCGGTTGGGCAGCAGTTCCTTGTGGAGAGTTTCACGTTTGTGCGGATGGGCAGTGTAAGCGCAAGCAACTCTCGACTTGTGGAAACAACACGGTGGAGAGTGGGGAGCAATGTGACGATGGTAACCAGATCTCTGGTGACGGTTGTTCTCGCCACTGTCTCAAAGAGAACGTCGAGATTTTCGAGCCGATGCAGGCTCCGCAGGGGATGGAAGGGTCTCCATTTGTGCTTGGTTCACGGACCTGTCGTTCATCAACAACCCGCAATAAATACGCAAATACGACGTCGACGCTGTATGTCAAGGTGTCCCCAATTATCTGTAAATTGGACGACAAAGACGTGATCAGTTTGGATGAGGTGAAGTCACACATCAACTTCCTCAGCAATGTCTACAAGGGCGCACACGTAAAGTTTGTGCTCGGTAGCGTTCGCTATGAGACCGACAAAGATGAGTGCGAAGTGTTCTTCGACACCGAAGGTAGTAGCATCTTACGTAAGTATTCAAAGCGTGATGCGATCTCTGTCTTTTATGCGCGCAATATCTTTGGAGGGAACTTTCCAATCGGTGGATTCGCAAATCTCTCAGGTGTTGTGATGAACGCCAGCGCTTTTGGACAGCGCAACATACTCGCTCATGAGTTGGGGCACAGCTTTGGCCTTGACCATCCCCATTCGTGTTACCACGGCAAGGACACATCAAGTCGAACTTGTGGCACGCGAGGTGATCAACTCTGCGATACACCTGCTGACCCTGGTCCCGCAGGTGTCAATGGTCTCGATCGATGTTCAGATGGGACCACAAAGAATGGCGCTTGTACTGTCACGCGTTGTGAGAGCATCAGCTGTCCTGGAGGTGAAAAGCCACACTTTAAAAACTTGATGTCGTATTACCATTGCGGGGTTGAGCTGACACAAGAGCAAAACTTGGTCGTTCGTTGTGTGGCTGAGAACGATCAAAAAGCCCGTACGAGTGCTCGTCGTCCTTGCACAGTAAATACAGAGTGTGATGGTGGGACGTGTGAGAGTGGTTTTTGCACAAACAAGCCCGCCAATGTCTGCACAGCGCACAGTCAATGTACCGATGGGAAAGTCTGTGTTGGTGGTCAGTGTGGGACATGTCGAGCGGATGGTCTGGTCGTCTCTGATGTCGCGCTTTGTTGTGGTAAAAAGGTCGACAACATTGGACGTTGTTGTACTGGAAACAATTGTTGTTTATCTTCTGTCAATGCGTTTGTGACCTCCACTGGAGCTTGCCAATGCAAGGACGGTTATGAACGTATTCGTCCTGGTGACGCTTCCGATGTCAGGTGCCAAAAAATCGTTCCACAATGTGTTGCGGACGGAGACAGCGCGTCTTCTGACGCTGCTTGTTGTAGTCACGAACGAAACGATCAGGGGAAATGTTGTACTGGCAAGGTTTGTTGTGGACCTCAAAACAACTCTTTCACGACATCTTCAGGCAAGTGTACTTGCAACAGTGGTTATGAGTGGGTGACGACCAATGATCCAAAGGATTTTCGTTGTCAGCTAAAACAACAACCCACCTGTAAAGCAGATGGAGAGGCCGCCACCAGCGCGACAGATTGTTGCAGCAAAGAACGCGATGACAGCGGAGTCTGTTGTCGTGGAGTGGCTTGTTGTACAGCGGCGGTCAACGCTGTCCCTGGAGCCAATGGGGCATGTTCTTGTCAGGCTGGATATGTGCGCATCAATCCACAGGATCCCAACGATGTCAGGTGTAAAGTTAAACCCGCAGCGGCTGTAAAGTGTACGCTTCAACATACGTTCTCTGCAGGTGGGTTTTTGCGCTCAGGACATACCGATATCATCTCGAATATGGCGTTTTCATCTGATGGTAAAACACTTGCTTCTGCGTCGTGGGATAAAACGATCATTCTTTGGGATGTCAGCGCGAACAAGAGAATCCGCACGATAAAAGGTCATACCAGCGGTGTAACAGGTGTTGTGTTTTCCTTGGACGGGAAGACTCTGTATACAGTCGGGTATGACAAAACGATTCGTTCGTGGAATGTCTCGACAGGTAAGCAGACACAGGCGCTCAGCTTGTTTGAGCCACAGCGCAGTTTGGCGATTCGTCCTGATGGCAAGCAGCTTATGCTCGGTTCACAGGGAGGGTTTCAGCTCTGGGACATCGCGACGAGGAGAGGCTTGGTCCCGTCGAGCTCGTACTATGTGCGTTCAGGCGCTTACTATATGGATTCGAGTCGTGTCGCGACAGGTACAAAGAGTCAATCTGTCCAGGTATGGGATACACGTACAGGACGTCAACTGGCACAGCTGAATGGTCATCAGTCGATCGTATACGGGTTGGATTACAGTGGGGATGGGAAGTATCTTGCGTCGGCGGACCAGAGTCAGGTCAGAGTATGGGATGGGAAGACTCATTCGCTCATTCACCAGTTGACTGTTGCCGGAGCGTATAGTCTCTCTTTCCGGTCCACATCGTCGTTTTTTGCGACAGGTCATAAGGACGCCAAAACACGCCTTTGGGATGCAAAGAGCGGGAAGCTGCTGCAGACTCTCTCCGATCACACGAGCGGTGTGTACGCTGTAAAGTTTTCTGCAGACGGGCAACAACTCGCGACAGGTTCCAAGGACAAAACGGTTCGTTTATATCGATGTCAGTAAGGGAAGGTTGAGGAGGCTTAGGAGGCGAGGGCTTTGGTGATGCAATCGGCGATGTGAGAGGCCATCTGTGGGCGTTGTTCTGGGGGGGTGAGGTAGTGGATACGCAATTGGATGCGATTGGTTTTGGGGATGTAAACGATGCGGTGCTCGTCTGGGTGGAGAAAGAGTCGTAGCCAAAGTTGTTCGGTGATGTCGGAGAATCCAGCCTTGATCAGTTTGGCTCCGATGTCATCGAAGGAGGCGTCATCAGGAGGAGTATAGCGCCAGAGGAGGGCGTTGGTGCAACCAGCTTCGAGGGTGATGCGGTCAGAGAGGATGTTGTCGCTCATGTGTCACGCTGCTTTGAAGGAGTTTTGGATCGCTTCTGCCCAGTAACTCTTTCCTTTTTCGTAGTACTCTTTCATGGTTTCAGCGAGCGCGATACGTTTGTCTGTGTCGACAAATGGGTAAGGGAGCAGTGGGTCGTAGATCAGGCAACGAATGACTTTTGAACCGAGCTCAAAGGTCTCTCTTGCGGCGACCTCAACGGCGAGGTCATCCAGTCGGGCGGTGCTCTCTTTCATCTCAAGGATGAGGGACTCGTATGTTTGTGTATAGTTGTGGTTGTCCCAGAGTTTTCGCGCTTTTTGCTCGATTTTGTGTGAGAGGTCGGTGATACGGAAGGCAAACATATGCTGGTCAAGCTCGAGCTCTGTGAGCTTTTTTCGTGCGATCTCCACGCAGTTTTTCACGTTGTTGGGGCGCAACGCGAGATTGGGTTCGAGGTATTCAAGACCAAGGGTGAAAAAGGCCTCCGCAGCTTTTTTGGAGGCTTTGCGGTTGGAGCGTAGGGTGGAGTGCTGGTGGACGCCGAGCCAACTTTTGTCCCACTCTTCGTGGATCTTGTCTTCACGGTGTTGCCATGAGGAGAATTCTTCTTTGATAGAGTGTCCGAATGTGCCCAGCTTGTACTCTCCGCGTCGATGTGTTTGAACCATCTTCTCGGACTTCAGGCGCGCAAGTGATACACGTAAGTTGTTCTCTGAGATACCAAGAATGCCCGCGCCGTGGATGAGAAATTTGACGGGGACGTTTGTCTCTGGGTAGACCAGCATGAGTTGGAAGATGACGCGTTTTGGACTGGGTTTTGCGTGAATTTTATTGGGATTTTTCTCTATCAACAAGGTCCCGTGCTCCTTTTTCGACCGATATCAACTCGACAGCATACACGGTGCGAGGGGGACTGTCAACGGCTGCCGTGTTCTCGTAAGGCTTCGAAGACTGAGTTTGTGGGAGTTTCAGGTGGATGGCTTGTTCATTTGTTGACTGAGTCTACTCCGTGCGATGTATGTTTCCATCCTCACGAGTAGTTCTTCGAAGGTTGAGGCGTGTTTGGTCATATAGTCATCGATCCCCATCCGGAAGGTCTTGAGTCGTACATCCTGTATTTTATGTTTGGAGAGGAGAAAGATAGGGGTCAGATGCCACTTGGGATGGGAGCGGATCGTTGCGCTAAGTGTAAACATATCAAAAGTCGTAGATTCGAGATCGAGGAGCAGAAGATCCGGCTGAATTTCGCTCAATGTATCCCACAGCCTATGGGCGGAGTCGATAACTGTGATGTGCGCTACTTCTTGCCCGACAGTCCTGAGTTGGTGTGCGTATTCGAAATCTTCGGAGAACAACAGGACGTTGGCTTTTGGTAGGTTTTGGTTGAGCAGGTATGTCTCCACGACAAGGTCTTCATGAGGCTGGAAGGGAAGATCTATAAAGAAGCTGTGTGGGATTTGTGCGGCCTCTAAGCGTTCTTCGAAGGTTGGATGCTCGCCGAAGAAGAGGATCGGGGTGCGTTTGTGCAATGGAAGTTGTCGAATTTGCTGGGCGAGCTGTGTGGCGCCTGTGTGGATGTGGGCAGAGAAGTTAATAGCAGCCGCTTGGATGGAAAAATCGATCGCGATCCCCATCGGAGTCGCTCCATCCTTCAATGTTTGAAGCAGTTCACCTGCGCTTCGCAGAAGGGTCTTTTCAAACTCAATCAGTGCGTTATCCCGCCGAAGGAGCATGTTTGGGTCGAGCACGAGCAGTGATTTGGATTTTTGTGTCGGTGTGTTGTTGTCAGCTGAGGAACCTGAAGAGAGCTCAAGGGCCTTTGAGAGAGTGGTAAAGACCTCTTCCCAGAATGTTTCGTCAGGTTCGATCAGGCCGGTCATGAGTCCGGAGGTTAAATCTTCGAGTTCTTCGGCGTGGAGGCTGACTTGTCTCCAGCCAAAGGTGCCCGCTGTACCGTGGATTTTGTGGGCGGACTGATGGATCGCTTCCAAGAGACTCTCATCTTCGGGTTGGGTTTGCAGCTTGCGAAAGTTTTCGTTGAGTTGGTTGAGCTGCGCGACGAGTTTTTGTTGGTAGGCTTCTTTTTGCTTGAGCAACAGGCCATCAAGAGAAGATTGCGAGTTTATGTCGGCTTGAAGTATAGGGCTGGCACCTGATTTTTTCTTGAACAGGACGTCGTCGATGTGGTGGATGAGTTTTGGGATCGCGATGGGTTTTTTGAGGGTTCTGGAGACTTTGAGTTGTCGGAGTTTTTCGAGCTGCTTGGGAGTGTTTGTGTAGGATGAGAAGGCGGAAAAGAAAACGATTTCGCCACTGTATCCATTTCTGCGTGCCTGCTCAATAAACGTGATCCCATTGCTGTCGGGGAGGTGTCCATCGACAAGCATGAGCTGTGGGGTGATCTTTTTGATGATTTCGAGCGCTTGCTCTGCTTTTGATATGCGTATGATATCGTGGTTTTTTTCAGTCAAAGCAGTGGCGATAGCGTCACGAAGGTCGAGATCATCTTCGAGGATCAAAATCAAGTCTGACATGGAGAACCTTCAGAGGTAAATGTTTTATTTGTAAAGGAAAAACGACTCTACGACGTGGTGCAGTGGTAGAGCGCGTTTGGGGGCGAGAGGATAGTATAGCAGGAATCAGCGCAGGTGCACTTGTGTTTCGCAGAATTCATCACCTTTGCTGATGCATTTTGTTTCTTCAACCACCCATGGGACCCCACGTCGGAAGAGGTCATTGTAGAGATCCTGATCGAAGTCGGGTTTGGACTTCCAGTCGACTCTGTGGGCGAGCTGCATCATCGCGAGACTTGCCCCTTGGAAGAAGAAACAGCGACCTTCGTTCGCCATTTCGTGTCGATTGACGTGGTAGTTCGATTCATAGGTGCTTGGTGTGCGGAGGGTCAACGATTGGTTGGGGGCAAAGTCGTGGATGGTCCAGTGTCCAAATCCGAGCGCACGTCCGATGGCACAACATCCGACGATAATGTCGAGCGGGTTGCCTGTGATAGGCCCGACGAGACCTTCCCACTCAGGTGAGTTGAGGATCCCACCAAATGTGTTGAAGACACAAACATGCCCTGATTCCCGCAGCAGCCCACCCATGACACCTGTGGATTGTGGCATTTGTTTTGTGATGTGGTAGAAGGCGTCATAGGAGATGCGGTTGTAGTACTCTGCCAAGTGCATTGTGACGAAAACACCGAATCCTTGGAGAAGTCCACGTTCATCGGTCGAGAGTGTGCCGAGGAACTGCACGAGCCCTTGCGCGATGTTGGCGATGGTCTCTTCTTGGTCGCCGTGAAAGACGGTTTTGAGTGCTTTTTTTGTTTCGTTGAGGCGTACAGGGCTTTGGCGTTTGGTGGTCGTCCCTGATGGGGAGAGGGTAAACTCGCAGTTGGGGGCACCTGTTGCGATGCAAGTGGTCTCTTCGGCTTTGAGCGAGCCGAGGGGGAGATCGTACGCGACCTCGACTGCAGCCGCAGCATACCCTGCGCCAAAGGCGTCCGCGGGCAGTGTGCGACGGACGGCCTTTCCGTACTTATCTTTCCAGGAGAAGCCGTAATGGGTGTAGTCTCCGCGAACTGTTCCGCCACGTTGGTTGGCGGAGAAGTGCAGGCTGCCATGACCCATCGCGGCGAAGACGGTGGAGGCGACCTGGATTCGGTCGAGAGGTAACTTGATCTTGGCGAAGTGGCAGATGCTTTCGAGCAGATTGTAGGTGGCTTCTTGTGCGGCATGTGTGCGCAACTCAAGGCCTTGTTTGGAACCCAGCGCGTCGTCGATGGTTTGATCCAAAAACAGGTTAAAGTGATGGCAGTGATATACAACCGGTGTGTGTGCAAAGAATGTATGGTTGTGACTGGCCATGTATTGGATGAGTTCTTTCAGGTTGAAGCTCATGGGTCTATCTTCCTCATCTTTGGTGGTAGGAACATTGTTTATCAATTGGAAAACCGGGGTCACCAAAATGGAACGGGCGAGCCAGGTTGCGCGCGATTAAATATGGAGCTCGCTCAGACCGAGGATCTCCTGTACCGCGACCTCAATGGAGTCCAGGTATTCCTCCGAGAGGAGATGAGGCTCATTGAGGGAGTCGATGGGGATACCGGTCTTCAGGGCCAAACGCATCAAAGAGGCGTGTGGGTCTGGAGCGTAGCGTTGGAGGTAATCAATGATCCTGACAGCGCGCGGAGCTTCTTCTGGATCTGCCTGGAAGGAGGCGAGCATTTGCTCGATGTTACGGAGCATCTTTTGAACATGTAAACGAACCATACCGATGGGGGTGCCGAGGTTGAAAATGAAGCCAATCACAAACTGCTCTTGGACTTCCTTCAGGATAATCAGTGACTCGGAGGACTCGATGGTGACCTGCATATCAGAAGACCAGTTATCCATCGACTTGAGCGCTTCGCGGTTGGCACGGACGAGGTCGCCAAAGTATGAGGCGACGCTCTCGGGTGTCCATGTTGTGTTGCTCGGAAGGTACGCGTCAAACATGAGACAATCAGGCATCGCTGTGATCAGTACGCCCTGAAGGGAAGGCACATCCGAAGCAATTTGGGTGAGAGAAGTCGGGGTCATGTGTCGGTCTCCTATTTATTATTCCAAGATGGAGCGAAGTGGATCACAAAGAGCGTCAAATTCATGTGGTGTTAGGATCTCTGCGAGCCACAAACCAAGGGTCACCAAACCCTGTCCTGTTTGCAGCCATGTCATGGTCAGATAGCCTTCAGCATCCATTTGAAAGATGATTTGATCGATCATGGGGAACACGATGTCTGGTTCGATGAACTGTTCTCGAAAGCTGTTGAGTTGGCTTGTGAGATAGGAACCCATTGGGATCATGGAGTCGGGAATGTTGTTGTTGACAATGGGAAGCCCCTCGTGGTTGGCGATATACCCACCACGACCTTCTTTCCAAGTGAGCGCCCAGTCGAGATAGTTCCCGAGCACAACTTCAAGCGGGCCTTTTCTCGATTCTTCGGGGAATGGAGGTGGTCTCAGGAGCTGTAATGCGCCCGTCGGAGAACTTGGGAGCGAGGGTTGGGAGAGATGATCGTTGGACACCTCAACTTGAGGGAAGTCCGAAAAGGAAAGAGGGTGGGAGTCCTGCGTCGGTCGCAAAGAGATCGTACTGGAGACGCTCGATGACAGAACTGGCGCGCTTGGAATGGGGCTGGGGGGAGGTTGGACGGGTGGTGTTGGAACACGTGTGGCACATCCAGCGTGGGCAAACAGTTGTTGCAGTTTGTTCGGCTCAATCCACGAGAGCGAAGTTTTCATCTTCAGGCTCCTTCTCTATCAGTGAGAGTTTGCTCTCGCATTCCATGGCGAGCTGGTCAAAGAGGCTGGCTGTTGGGACGAGGTTTCTGCTCAAGAGACCTAGTGGTACGCCCTTTGCGGCTGCCTTCATGACTTGTCTATCCAAAGGCAACATGGTTCGAAAGAGTGTAGGCTCCGGGAAACTCTGTTGTATCTCTTGTACGACCTCAGCGGAAGTTGGATCCTGGATGTCCCACATGTTGATAATAAAACCAGCGATGTCGAGGGGCTCTCGTTGCTCTTGAATCCAGGCCAGTTGTTCGAGAAACTGTGGAATCCCACGCAGTGTAAGTGGATCTGCGCGCAGTGGGCTGATCACGGAGTCGACATTCCAGTAGGCACCCTGCACGATAGGTCCAAACCCAGAAGGCGCATCGAAGATGACGATGTCGTTTGATGTTTCAAGCTCATCAAGCAACTGTTTGAGGAGCGCTCCATCGCCGAGCGCGACTGACATACTCGCGCGCTCTTGAGGTGTTGAAGGACCAAATGGGAGGACCTGCAAACTCTTGAGTCTTGTCGCGTACATTAACGTCGGAAGGGGATGTCCTTCGAGGGCATACTGACATAGACCTGGGGCTTGCATCACTTTGGGTGAGAGAAGTCGACCAACCCCTCCTTGGGGATCGAGATCGACGAGAGATGTTCGCCATCCCCTTTTTGCGAGCGCGTAAGCTAGATTGAGTGCGATTGTCGTGCGTCCTACACCACCTTTTTCGCTCGATATAAGCAGCGTTTTCACTTCTGTTCAAGCCTCTTTTCAAGTTTTTCGATGTTTTGTTGGATCGTCGGGTCATCAGGCTTCATAATTTGACACTCTCGAAAGAGCTGGAGGGCTGATTTGTACTCCCTGCGAATGTACTTCATCTTTGCGAGTTGTAGTTTTTTGTCGAATTCGCTTTGGGAAGGAGTATGTGCCTGTTTTTTTAAGCCTGTAGGTTGCGTGGATGGCTGAAAGGAGCCGGAGGAATATTGGTGACCTGTGCTGGTCTTCCAAACACCTGATTTCATCGCAGACGTAAAGGTTCCCGACGCTGAAGTCTCTGCACGTAGCGCAAGCTCTAGCGCTTTGGCCAACATCACATCACTTTTTTTGGCGTTCGCTGGTAGGCTGGCTGTGATGGATGGGGAGCTGGTGCTGGCAGGCGTGTGCTTTGGCTCTGGTGGCTCAAAGGGGGTCGTTTGAGAGGGGGCCATTTTGGGCCAATTCGGTTTAGAAGGGGACAACTCCTCTTCTGGGATAAAGTCCGAGACATCTACAAGTTGACCACTTGGCGACTCGTTGTGTGTGTACTGTTCGATCTCAGAGATGCCTGTGAAGTCATTCATCTCCAGAGGACGTGCGCCTATCTGCAAAGCTTCCAAGTCCATGAGCAGCTCGTAGCAATCAGCGTATCGGTGTGCTGGGACCATTTGGGTCATGTTATGAAGCACCTGTACGATACTTGGGGAGAGCGTTGGGACGAGCGCGCGGGGATCAGGGAAGGGCTCTTTGAACCTCTTGAGCACCGCAGCCATCGCTGTTTCACCCTCGAAGGGGACGCTGCCTGTTAAGAGCTCGTAGAAGACGATCCCCAATGAGTAGATATCCGTACGTAGATCGACCTGTTCTCCCATCGCTTGTTCGGGGGAGAAGTAGTGAGGTGTCCCTAAGATGACACCTGTTTGCGTCGATTTATCCTGTTTCATCGTCTTGGCGACACCAAAGTCTGTGAGCGTGAGGTGTCCGTTCTGATCGATGATTAAGTTGGAGGGCTTGATGTCACGGTGGATGACGCCGTTGGCGTGTGCGGACTGTAGTCCTTTGGCGGCTTGCTTGATCAGGTCCATCGCCTTAAATTCAGGCATCTTTTTGTTGTGTGCCAAGTACGTCTCAAGGTTTTGTCCTTTGAGGTATTCCATCGTGATATAGAAGATGTTTTCGTTGTAGAAACCAGCTTCGTACACCTGCACGATGTGTTGGTCTTTGATACTCGCGATCGTTTTGGCTTCTTTTTGTAGTCTATGCAGGTAGTTGAGCTGTTCGTGCTCCTGACTTTGCATGACCTTGATCGCCACCTGTCTGTTGAGCGATTTTTGATAACCGAGGTAGACAACACCCATCCCCCCACGTCCAACTTCACGCTCAATGGTCGAAGAGCCAATCGTTTTTCCGATCAATGAGCCTTGTGATGTCGGGAGCTGCTCGCTAGATTCCGTCTGGAGCAAGCCTTTGAGCATACTGAGCAGGGTCTCTTTGCGAAAGGGTTTTTCCAAAAAGAAGGCGTGGCTGTTGTCTGTTAAGTTACCTACGAGATTGGATTGACCGGGCTCGATGATGAAAATACATGGCAGTTGGTTGAGCTTTTCTTGCGCGGTGAGCCAGTAGTACAGCTCGAAGAAACGAGCATTTCGTACATCTACTGTGATCAGCAGCAGTCCCCAGTGCTCTGCGAGCAGAGCCTGCTTTGCCGACGGAAAATGCTCAAGCGAGATGTCTTGTGTTGGGTATACTTTGAGAAAACTCTGAAGCGCTTTCATGATTCGCTTGTCCGTTCCCAAAATGGCCAACTTCTTCATATTCATCGTTCAAAAGTCCTCGTCTTGGTGAGGCGTGAAGACTCCCTTGTCTAGAGGGGGAGAGGTTGTTGATTCCCTGTATCGTTGTGTGAGACATATAACTGGTTTTGGCAAGTTCTATGCCATGATCCTGTATTTGGGGAACATGGGGGCAACATGAACTCACCTGGATCAAGGAATATTCCTACTCATACCACGTCGAGTGCCCTCAATCAAGTGCTAAGGAGGGGGGAGTCTGGGAGGGATCGAACATTTTGAGGGCGAAGTATCTTCGGATGCGGTTGTGAGAGACTTGGAAGCAAGATGTAAGAAATATGATTATAGTGGAGGGTGCTTTTTGACTTATGGGGTGCATTTTGTCTCAAGGGATAGTAGTTTCCAGGTGTTTGCGCCGTGGTTGTGGATGTGGAAGGTGGTCTTTGTCCCTTTGGGTAGGTCATTTTTGACTATGAGGGTGACTTCGTACACATCAGCAGTGTGTGGAATGTTGATCTCATTTTCGTATACAATTTGTTGTGCAAATGCCAGTCCTACATAACCTTTTGCTGGAGATTCATTGTAGAGATCGAGATGCCAGTACAAGAGAGTGATCTGGGTTCCTTTTGGTAAGGCATGTTGGAGTGGTTGTGAGACGGAGTGGAACCGGCAGATATTGGTGTCAAATTCGATCACACCATCTTCGACCTTTGTGCCGTTTGGAGCGCAGTACATGCCGCTCTTTTTCAGGTGCGCGAATGGATCATCTTCAAGAGATAGTTTTTTCCATTTTGTGTGGTCGATCAATTGCTTCGAAGTACAGGTGTCTGGTGTGGGGATGACCTCATGCTTGCGTTCAGGCGCTCTCTCTGCAGAAGCATCAAAAGAATGCTGCTCTGGTGTGTGTTCTTGTGGCAGAGGGGAGGTACATTGTACGGCGAGGAGAGCGTAGAGGGCGATGAGTATGGTTTGTAGGTTGTGTGTGATTCTGTTCATCGAGACATCTCTGGAGGTGCCCATCGCTTTTGGCAGTCTCGGTAGCAAGGGCGTCTCATTCGTCTTCTTTTTCTTTTGCAGGTCCGGTAACAACGCTTTCTCTTTTGTGCAAATGAGCGCTTTAGGCTCGCAAAGGCTCTCAACTGTCCGGCTTTTCCCTCTTGATGTGAAGGGCTTATTCGCAGGATGGTTTGGTAGAGCGTAAGCGCCTGTTTATATTGGGCGGCTTGTTCAAATTGTGTGGCTTTTTTGAGCGCGCTTTGGATTCGTTTTTTTCTCCAGATGTTGCGTAAGGCTTGTCTCTTTGTCGCAAAGGCAGGGAGCGTCGGGAGGCGCTCTAGCAGGGCTTTTGCTGCGGAGAGTCGATGTTCCCGGAGCATTCTCTCTACGTTGGCGAGCTGGATGTGAGTGTATTCGCTTTTTTGAAGGGTGCCAAAGAGTGCCCTGGCCTGTGTTTGGAGCGGCTCGCTTTTCGAATGTGTCAGGATATGTGTGAGCTCTTTTTTCCCTTTATCCCACTGTCTTTGTTTGATCGCCTGTTTTGCTCTGAGGAGTCGTTTTTGTGCAGACAAAAGGGGTCGAGTCCGCGAAGGACGATGTTGGGAGGGGGTCACGTAGACCCCTGGTTCGAGTACCCAAACATACACGATGACACCTATGGAGAAGGAGAGGAGCGCGGTCAAGAGGACCATTGCGTTTGAGCTTGTTTTTGCTGGAGGGGTTTTTTTGCGAGGGGGTGGTGTTGGGATGGTACGTTTGCGTTTTGGTTTGGGTGGGAGGGAGGGGCGGTGTGTTTCTTTTAGCGCAGGCTTGGGTGGGAACTTCATCCCGTACTGTCTTACGACTTCAGGGGTGACATCTTTGGTCTCTTTGAGGATTTGTCGCTTCTCTTTTCGTGGCAAGAGGTCGGTCTCTTGGCCAACATCATGTTTCTTCTGGAATGGTTGTTGACGTGAGAGCATTTGTTTGAGCTGTTCAGTGCTCTCCTGAGAGTCTATGATTGTCGGTGTGTCGATACTTTTTTGCTCGCTCACAAGCGTTTTATCTTGTGCGTCGTCCTCAAAATCTGGAAGTTCTTCGATGGCTTCGAGTGCATCATAGGAGATATTGTGCCTGAGATGATCCGCAGAGAGGATCGGAGGGGCCGTCTCTTGAGGGGCGTTTTGATTGTGTGTCTCTGGCGCGGCGTGCATGTCGTATTCTGTCAGCGCCGGGGGGTCATATGGGAGAGCTTGTTCGCTTCGCACTGGACTGCGTGTATCTGGTCTTGTTTGTTGTTTGTCTTGGGGGAGTGTTGCGTGGCATTGTGGACAAGCCGACAATCCATCTTTGACCATGATCCCACATCGATAACAAAGCTTCACAAAACCATCCTTTTTGCTTGTGAGCATGTGCTCATTTGCTGCCTTCGTTGAACATTATGGCGTTCTTTGTCTGAATGTCAAAATGAGCTACACCAAAAATGCGTGTGGTGGATTGAATAGTGTAAAGCAAACGAAACATGTTGTGAGCCTTGGTTGACACTTCTTTATTCGTTCATTGGGTTTATCGCGATAGCTTCTGGAGTGTATGTGGTGTGGGTAAGGGCTTCGTGTTCTCAAGTCTTTTGTGTTTTCGGTATGTATATTGCTATCACAGCAGTAAACATTTGATGATGGAGAGTCAATATGAGAGCATTGCAGTCTTGTGACATGGTCGGTCGCTATATGATTGAGGGGGCCCTTGGGAAGGGAGGTTTTGGTGCGGTGTACAAGGCATTGGACACAAAGCTCCGCAAGACTGTCGCCATCAAGGTTCTTTCAGATTCAGAAGGCGCAGAAGAGTCGTATACTCGCTTTATTCATGAAATCAAAAGTATTCTCCAACTCCACCATCCAAATATCATCCAGATATTCGATTACGATCTTGGTGGAGACACGCCTTTTTACGCGATGGAGTATCTCAAGGGGGAAGATCTTGAGAGCCTTCTACATCGAGAAAAGCGTTTGAAGTTGTCCAGTGTCTTCAATCTCTGCCAACAGCTCTGTGGAGCACTTCACGCAGTGCATCAAGACGGCATCATCTACCGGGATCTCAAGCCTCAAAATATCTTCTTGGTGAAGACACACACTTACCATTTCGTGAAGCTGCTCGATTTTGGTCTCGCGTTGGCACCTGACACAAGCCGCGTGACTGGTTCTGGAAAAGTCGTTGGTACACCTCTGTTTATGTCCCCCGAACAGATCACCAAGCCCCAACAGTTGACAGCGCGGGCTGATATCTACGCCTTTGGAATGTTGCTCTTTCATATGATCACTGGAGAGTTCCCATACACTGGTGAGGATCGATTTGAGCTTTTGCGCCAACATATCATGGAAGAACCTCAACTTTCCCATCCACTTATCAGTGATGAGATGAAGTCTTTTTTGGAGCGCTTGCTTCACAAGACCCCAAAAGAGCGACCTGAGAATATGTTGAGTGTCTGGAAGGAGTTGAGAAGGATTTTGATCCGAGAGATGAGAAGACAAGGGACGACCTCTTGTGATGGGATTGAGGTGCAAAAGACCTACTCCATCGAAGGTTTACCTGGTGTACCGCTGCTCTCCGAAAGTCATAGTGCGCTTTGGCAGACAAAAGAATTTCATCCAGGAGAAAACAGTCAGGTTGCGACGTCTGAGGTCGATGTGATCGTGCCAGCCGAGCGAGGTGTTGAGTGGTTGATACCTTCTGCGAAAGAGACGATCGCCAAGCCCGATGTGTCACTGCTCGGCTCGGAGGAAGAGTGAGCGCAGATGTATCGATTACGATGCTTTTCCTTTTCCTAGAATAATCGGTGTTTTTGCACTGAAGGTCAGAAAGTCTTTCTTGTAGGAGGGGTGGGTTAAAACAGGGAGAGATTCTTGTTTCTCGAAGATGTGGAACATGGACGGCATCTCGATCGTGGAGGTGTATTGTCCGCCTTGGGGGAGGCGATACGAGATGCTGATGACGTGTTCGATTTGTTGCTCTTTTCGGAGCATTTTGCTGTCTTCTATCCGCGCTTCAGAGAGCGTTCCTTCTTTGAGGAGAGTGGTGATCTTTTTATGTGATTGACGCCAGATCCAGAAACACACTCCCCATACGACAATTGAGATACCAAGGCACACCAACAGCGGCTGAAACGCGTACATAAATCCCTTGGAAGTGCTTCCAAAATAGGAGCTGAGCCCTGCGGCGAGACATAGCGCGTCAAGTGCTCCAAACAGCAGGATAAACATCACCAGAATGTTCCTGTACACAAGGACCATATCTTGTATCAGTTGCTGTACGATGGGGTGGTGTACATCTCTCGGAGAGGGGCTGTTGTAGTACGTTTGAAAAAACGTATCGGTGTGGTTATGTTGGGAGTGTTGTGATTTTTCTTCGATGTGGTCGAAGTAAGTGTTGTTTTGCACGTCTTCTTCCTTCATTGTGAAGTGATTACATGGTTACTGTGGACACAATGCTCATCAGGTCTGTTACGTCAAGCAGAGACAGAAAAAGGGAGCCCGGATGCAAATCAGTCCGACACAAGCAACAGGCAGCAATGTGTGGTCTCGTCCTCTCGTCTGGGTCCCATTGATGGGACTCTTTGTTTGGGTCGTTTGTTTGCTGTGTAGTGGACAGGCGCCAGCTCGCGAGGGGTTGTCTTCGGAGAAAAAGTCCAGGGGACAAACAAGTCGACCAACGCAATCGCCAAAAACGCTATCCAAGGCGACTGGCCAAAAAGTACGTATGAAGGGTATGACGATCAGTTGTTTTGGGTGGGGAGCTGCGTGGGCGACACCTTTGATGAGGAAGGCGATGGTCGATGTCAAACGACTTGGGGGGAACTGGATCAGTTACCACCCTTATGCTTCGATTCGAGATGATGGTTCCTTATCTTTTTCAACTTCGACGAAGCAACCGACTGTTTTGACACCGATGCGGTACGCAAAGCAGTTGGGGATGAAGATCTTGCTGAAACCGCACATTGGCTACTGGCGTTCGAATTTTTCATGGCGAGGGAGTATTTCATTCCAAAAAGAGTCGAATTGGAAGCGTTTTTTTCGCGATTACAAGCAGTGGATCGTCGTACAAGCGAAGATGGCGGCGAAAGGGAAGGCGGATTTGTTTTCCGTTGGGATCGAGTACCAAAAAACCCTTCACCGTAAGCAAGATTGGCTGGAGATCATTCGGGCTGTGCGCAAAGTCTACTCGGGGAAATTGACGTACTCCGCAAATTGGGACGCCTACCACAAGGTGCCCTTTTGGGATAAACTTGACTACATCGGTATCCAGGCGTACTTTCCATTGACCAAAAAGACACCGACAACAAAGCGTCTCCGCAGTGCGTGGGATGGTATTCTACAAAAGCTTCAACGCTTCTCCAAAAAGCACAAAAAGCCCATCATCTTAACGGAGCTTGGGTACAATCGCGCCGCCCACACTGCTGCACGTCCATGGGACCATAAAGAAGGTGGCCAGGGTGCCGACTCCATCAAGCTTCGTTGTGTTGACGTGGCCTTGTCGAAATTGCGTAAAGCGCCATATATCCACGGTGTCTTTCTATGGAAGTGGTTTCCAACGCTGTGGGATATCTCTTCCAATTACACCTTGCAGTACCCGGCGATGAAGAAGGTCCTTAAGCGCGCTTGGAAATAAAGCCAAAGAAGACGCCTTGAATGAATGGAGACTTTTTTTCGTCCAAAACATGTCGCCACAACGAAGAAGGACACGTTGATGCTCATTTACGAAGTGAATTTACAAGTTGAAGCCTCAAGCGCGACTGCATTTGCGCAGTGGCTTTCACCTCATATTCAGGAGATGTTGGCATTTGATGGGTTTCTCAAAGCTCGATGGTTCCAGCGTGATCCCGCTGATGACTCGACAGTGGAAAATGTTGACACTTCAGAGTTTGTGTTTTGGACCGTTCACTACTTTGTGAAGGATCGCGCTGCACTGGATGATTATTTTTTGCTTCATGCGGCTCGAATGAGAGAGGATGGTCTACGACTGTTCTCTGGAAAGTTCTCTGCAAGTCGACGGATACTGCAATCGTATCGAGATTTCGAAAAATCTTGAGGCTTTTCCCTGACGGGAGACGTGTTGACTGTGCACTATGTGCGACATTTTGTATCCTCATTCACACTTGGTTTCTATGATTTTGATGTGCTATAAGGATAAGGAGAATTTCTTCGGCAATTAAAGTGAGCATTGTTCACAGTCTTGGAGGCTTTGAGTCACTTGAAGGATCCTACAAACAATAACCACCCCCCTGGAGGGATGAGGCAAGGAGATCATTCTGTACAGCGTACGGATGCTACGCGTCCCTATTTGTCACAGCATACGCCTTTAGGGCGTCTTGATTTTCAACAACAATCTTCCCCTTTTACCCCAATGAGTACATCACCTCCTGTGCAAAGTCACCCTCCCGAACGTGCACCAGAAGAGGCGACGGTCATCACACAAGTCCCCGAAAACCTGATCCGAAAGGAAGTACAAAGAGACCGGATGTATCTTCTGGTGATCGCAGGGGCATTCACAGGACAAATGTTTCACTTTGACGGGCAACGTGCGAATATTGGACGCAGCTCGAACTGTGATATTGTCCTTCGGGACAATGATATCTCTCGGGTCCATGTCGAGCTGGAAGTGTTGCCTGACGGTGATGTTTTGATGGTCGACAAAGGCAGCACCAACGGCACCTTTGTCAATGGTCGGAAAGTCTCACAGGCGATCATTGTAGATGGTGATCGCATCCAGCTTGGACTGAGCACGATCCTCAAATTTTCCCTCCACGATGAGCTCGAAGAACAGCTCCAGAGAAGGCTCTACCAAAACGCTATCCTCGACGGTTTGACACAACTCCATAACCGAAAGTACTTCGACGAGCAGCTCGCGACTGAGTTCAGTTTTGCCAAACGACATCAGTCTGCGCTCTCCATCTTGTTAATGGACGTCGATCATTTCAAATCGGTCAACGACACTTATGGACACCCTGTTGGGGATGTCGTCTTGCAACAAGTCGCAATGTCTCTACAAAACGTAATTCGCAAGGAAGATCTCGTCGCCCGTTACGGCGGGGAGGAGTTTGTGATCCTCACAAGAGGCATCATGCCGACACAGGCAGCCATCCTTGGTGAGCGCATCCGTTCTAGTATTGAGGCTCTCTCCATCCCTGTCTCAGGGTACCCACCGCTCAAAATCACGATCTCGATCGGTTGTGTCACAATGCACAAGCAGCAATTTGATACACCCGAGACATTATTACAAGAATCCGATGATCGCCTCTACATGGCGAAAAGAAACGGTCGAAATCAGGTCGTCGCTGAACGATAGCGTGCGTGAACCTGCCTGCACACCTTCTTCTTGCGCTCTCTTCCTTTAGATCTTTCCCACACAAGCTTCGTTTTGATACAATCAAACCATTGGGATCATTGTACCAGTAGAGGAGAACATCGAGATGCGTGTGAGAAAAAGATTCAATATCAGTGGTGTATGGTTATTGCTCGCCGTTTTACTGTTTGCGGGGTGTCCTGCGATGCGCAAAATGGAGTCGAAGAGGGCATCCGATTCCAACTCCGTTGCGCCGATGTTGGCCAAGGTAAAAGCGGTTAAGAAGTCTCCCATTGGAGGTAAAAAGAAAGTCAGAGCTTCTCCACAGATGTGGAAGCGGACACCAGAGGGGACCATCTTGTCAAAGGTCTCCGTTGGGGGGAAGAAATATCTCACGCTGAAGAAGCTACGAGTCACAGTAAAGGTCGATGGGATCCGTGTTCGTACAGTCATGGATCATATCTACCACAATCCGCATAAGAGACAGTTACAAGGGACATTTAAGTACACATTGCCTGCAGATGCGTCGATCTCATACTACGCGATGTTTGTCGGGCGTCAACAGCGAACACCTCGCTTTTTTGGACCAAAAGGGGCACCTTCTCGTCGCGCATTGACACGTATGGCACCTCAAGAGGTGGTACGTCGTCAACCTGCGAAGGGTTGGACAAATCTGCGAGAAGCACGTCTTGTGCCTGCTGAAAAAGGCCGCGAAGTCTTTGAACACATCACCCGTCAGCGCGTCGATCCCGCGCTCCTCGAACAAGAAGCTCCTAACACATTCTCTGGGCGTGTCTTCCCGATCCCGGCAAATGGATACAACAGGATCATTATCGCGTATGAACAAACACTCCCACGTTTTGGTTCATACAGGCCTTACCGTTTCCGTTTTCCACCTGAAGTTGCCGACAACATCGATTTTGTCTTGGAGTACAATCCAACACTCTCCTCATTGGCAAAGCACAATCTGCGAAACATTCGGTGTCGCCAAAAGAAGAAGGCCGCTTTTTTTCAATGTATGTGGGAGAAGAATATGCCCGATCGCGACGCCATTTTTTACTTCACACCCAAGCAAAAAGTGTCCTATCTCGCGGGGACGGAACCACCGACAACACCAAAGGGGCAAGCGTCGCGATTTTTGTTCGCGCAGCTTCCAATCAAGCTCCCTACCAACGCTGTCAAAACGTCTGCTCGCGCCATTTTCATGCTCGACACGTCGATGTCCAGTGATCCACAGCGTTTCGCTGCGAGTGTGCAGTTGATGAAGGAGATCCTGGAAAAGAACAAGATCTCATCGTTCAACGTGTTACTCTTTGACGTCGGCGCGAGCTGGATGTCCCCGAAGGGGTGGATGAAAAATACAAAGCAGAGCAGAGCTGCGTGTTTTGCGCGAATTGACAAGATTCTCCTCGAAGGCGCCACTGATCTTGGAAGGGCTCTTACAATGGTGGCCTCGCCATCATGGTTGAAGGAGAAGTCATTGGGGGCTGTGAATGTGTTCTTTTTGAGTGATGGACAGCTCAACTGGGGGCAACGTGAACAAGGACGTGCGCTCAGCGCATTTTGGCAACGTCAACGCTGGTCTTCACTTAAGTTTTTTGCCTATCGTTTGGGGCTTGGCTCGGAAAATGTCGAGCTTTACAACCAGATGGTGCGAAGAGGTGGGGCGACGTTCTCATGTCTTGGTGCTTCTGAGATCAAGCGCTGCGCAACAGCCCATACCAAACAGTCGATGACGCTCGATAGTCTGAGGGTTGATGGAATCGATGCGTATGACACATTGATCGCTGGACGCCAGTCCAATCTGTATCCGGGTGGATTGCTCACATTTGCCAGTCAATACAAACGCGATGGTATCGCAAAAATCGAATTGAAAGGTCGATATATGGGGAAGGTGATGACCCTCTCCTATTCGATAACAGTGAAGGCTCACGGAGATCTTGCACCTCGTGCCTGGGCGGAGCTGGCGGTTCGTCAATTGTTGGAGCTTGAAGATCCTTCATACACCAACTTGATCGTGGCTTTCTCACAGCGTTATCGCATCGCCAACAAACACTGCTCATTTTTGATCCTTGAGACAGACAGAGAATACAAACAGTACGGACTTGAGCAGGAGACAAAAAAGTCGGGCCTGTCTTCTGTCTCTGCGTTCTTGCAAAAGGCCTGGAAGCAGATGGGCGCGCCTATCACATCGAGACAACTGTGGATGTCCATGTTGCAGAAGGTGTTGATGCGTTTCAAGATGACGCAAAAGACCTCTGGAAAAGCGGTTTTGTCCTTGCTTCAAGAGATCCCTGATGCACAACTCGAACTTTCAGGTCATCGAACACACGGCCTTGTCGAAAAGGAGAATGTGCCGAAAAGCTACCAGAAAGTGTACCAAAAGAGCAGGGATGATTTTTCACCCTTTGTCAAAGAGTCAAAGCGGCGGCTGAAGCGAGTGAATGTTGCCGCAGCGATGCGTAGCCTCTCGTGTATTGTCGAGCTTCATCCAACCAACCCAAAAGCCTTACGCCTAGTTGGGTACTATTTGATGGATTGGCAGCGCTTTGAAGAGGCAGCGCAGGTCTTCTTACGTGTCTTGGAGAGGCGTTCATTCGAACCCCATGCATACCGAGATCTGGCGCGGGCGTTGATCAAGATGAACCGCTTTGGGCTCGCAGCAGCGCTCTATGAGATCGTCCTCGCTGGAAAGTGGGACCGCCGCTTTCATTCGATTGGGACGGTTGCTCGTGAAGAATATGCGTTCTTGATGAGAGGCGCGATGAGTGACGGAAAGCTTAAGGCCTCTGTTCGTTCTTTGTTGTCTCAGAGGAAAACGCTGCTCGGACTCCATGTGACACGCTCGAAGTTACGTGTGACCCTGACCTGGAATACCGACAACACGGACATTGATCTGTGGGTGGAGGAACCATTTGGCGAAAAGTGTTGGTATAAAAACAAGAAGACGAGGAACGGTGGTCACCTTCTTCAGGATGTAACGCAGGGCTACGGTCCTGAACGCTACGAGAACAAAGGGGGACGAGGTGGACAATACACCGTGCGTCTCAAGTTTTATGGTCATCGTTCGACAGTGTTGGGCAATGAGACCCACGCGAATGTCACGATGATTATGAACGCAGGCACCAAGGACGAAAAAATCGTCGAGAAGAATCTCGTCTTAAAGAAGAGAAAGGAAGTGGTCAAAGTGATGACACTTTCTCTGTAGACGTCCTATCGCACAAACTCTCGACACACCTTCTTAGCGGTCGTAGTGTTGGTGTGTGATTTGGGGTATCATCTACACCGTCCACCTGTTGTTGGGTATTCTTTGTTTGTTGGCCAACTTTTTTAGCGAGCGATTGAGGTGAAAAGGCGATGGAGTACTGGTTGCAAGTGACTCGGATCGGGTTGTATGCGTCGATGTCTTTGTTTTTGGTCGTTTTGTCGGGGGCGATGTTGAGCGATTGTGTGACAAAACGTCCACCTCTTGCAGAGCGTTTAGGGCGCTATACAGTCGACAAAGTCGTCGAGACTGTGAAGGCGAAAGATGGTGCATTTGTGGCCAACCTCGTCAAAAAGCTTCGCCCCTCCGAGGTGAAGAGGAACAAACGCAAGCGCAAGAACCAACAAAGGCAGGCTGAGTTACTAGAGCGATTGGGGCGATACACTGTCGATACGTTGTTAAAGACTGCGACCGCACAAGAAGGGAAGTTGATCGTGGGGATCCTTCGACAGGTGCGTGAGAATAGAGCCAAAACCCCACTGCCAGCGCGGCGCAATCTGGCGCTTGAGAAGAGCATGACGACACTGGGCAAACATCTGATCGACAAGGTGTTGGTGTTGCTGGAGAAAGACAAAGGCCGTTTCATCGAGAATCTACTCAAAACATTACGTGGTAAGCGAACACCTCGCTCTGCGCGACAGCGAGCGGCGCAACAGGCAGCGATGAGAGCCGTGTTGAAAGATGTTTTAACCTTCGCGGCCAAGAGGATTGTCGATAAAGGCACCGCGAATGAGGCGAAGTTGGTGATTAAGGTGATCAAGTCACTTCAGTTACCACAAGGAGAACGTCTGAAGAACAAAAAGCGCAACCAAAAGGGGATGCAGAAAATGCTCGGTGGTGTGCTCAAATATGCTGTCGCGCGGCTCCTCAAAAGTGACGCGCTTGGGGGTCTGTTAGGGGATGTTCGCTTGCTCGTCAAAGACGCCCGAAGAAAGCTGTGGCCGAGTCTGATCAAAGCGGTCTCAAAAGCCGCAGAGAGGGCCATTTTCCAGATGGAACAAAATCGCTTGGAGCGAAAGTCCACAAAGCGATCCAAAAAAGCTCAATTGAGCGATATTCAGAAGCGTGTCAGAGTGCTCCGGGACACTGTGTGGGCGAAGACCCGTGCGAAGTTTTATTGTATCAAGAAGAAGGCCAATTGGGGGAATTGGGCAGTGGTCAAGAGCATGACCCACCTAAAGATTCATCTAAAGTGGAAGAAACAATGTCGGACTGGGACGCGTTGTTTGCGACTGAAAGAGCAAGTTCGGCAGTATATCAAGAGACAATTTTCCCCCTCTTGGAAGGACTTACGTCTCGTGGAGATGGCGACCAACTGTCGTTAGGGCGTTGAACTTATACAGGGGCTCTGTTATCATTCTCACTCTGTTCCATGCTTATTTTCCAAGGCGATGAATGATGATACGTGCCGCATTGGCTTCCGAAACACATGCACCTCCGTTGTTGAAGACCAAGTTGTACCCGCCTGTTCTGCGACCCGGTCTGGTCCCCCGGCGTTTCCTCTTAGAGGAACTCCATCACACACGCTATCGTCGGTTGAGTGTGCTCTCTGCACCTGCGGGGTTTGGCAAGACGACACTTGCAGCATCCTGGTCGCTTCGCTTTGAGGGGGTTGCCTGTTGGCTCTCCCTCGATCCACACGACATGACACCTCGCCAGCTTCTGCGGTATCTGCTCGCGTCCTTTCAAGAACATATTCCGAACTTTGCGAGGAATGTCTCCTCACGACTTCAGGCTCCCGATTACCCACTTGAACAAGTTGTGATCCATTTTGTCAACGAACTTTCCAGTCTACATGAGCCATTTTTATTGGTTCTGGATGATCTGCACTTGCTCCCTGTTGGTCCTGTAACGACGATGCTCTGCGAGCTGATCGAAAAGTGGCCAAAGCACGGTCATATCTGCGTGACAACACGTTCTTCGGAGATGTTACCGATGAATCGCTGGCGTGCGAAAGGTTTTGTGGGTGAGTGGACTGGTGCACAACTTCGTTTCTCGAAAGAGGAGAGTGAGCTGCTCTTCGAGGGAGGGTGTTCTCTACAACCAGCGCAAATGCAGGCGCTCTACGAGCAGTCAGAAGGCTGGGTCGCTGGTCTGTTGTTGTCCATCTCTTATTTGCAAAATCATCAGGTCTCTGGGCTGTCTCAGTTTTCACGCATTGCCGAAAATGAATACACGCTGGGGTTTCTCTGTGAGGAGATCCTTCTCAAATTGCCAGATGATGTTCAGCATTTCTTGCTCAAAACTTCGATCGTTCGTCAGTTTGACGTATCTCTATGTGTCGCACTCACTGGACGGACTGATTGTGAGGTGTTGTTGTCTTTTGTCGAGCATCAAAACCTGTTTATTGAGCGTGTCGGGACGGCACATCAATGGTTTCGGTATCACAGTCTGTTTCGCAAGATGCTCAACACACAACTCAAGGACAAGCATCCGACTTGGGTTCCTTCGTTGCATCAGAATGCCTACACATGGTATCGCGAACACGCGATGTACAAGGAGGCTCTTGAGCACGCGAGCGCAAACGACGATGAGGGAGCTTGTGTATCCTTACTCGATGAGGTGATGGAACCTCTTCACAGACAACACGATTTACACGAGCTTCAGGGTTTGTTTTCAGTCCTCTCGGAAGATTGTATTGTGTCACATGAGAGGACGTTGTTTTATTCTCTTTGGTTGCACATCGATTTGGGGTCGTGGGACCATGCTTGTGAGCGGATGTTGGCAGAATCTTCTCTTCATCACTCATCAAAAAACGCGGCCTTGTGGCATTTTTTGCAAGGGGTGCTGGCGCTTCATCATGAAAAGCACGGTGATGCAATCGAATCTTTTGAGCGTGTGATCGATTGCCAAGGGCATCCCTACATCGAGCTGTGGGCTGTATATTACCTTGGTATGTCCTACTCTGTTGCGGATGTCCCGCTTCATCGAACATGTCAACTGATGACAAATATTCTCTCTCAATATGCGTCCAACCATGTTCATGATTATTTGTACGTTTCAGCCGTCCTTGCGAGCGTTTGGGCGGAGTATAAGCGAGGACATTTACAGCTCGCCATTCATCGCTGCGAGGAGCATCTTCGTCTCTTCGAGGCCTCCGTACATTACGAGGAATTACGTGTGTTGTATGCGCCTGTCTATGCCTTTGTGGGATATTTTTATCTGGAGAGAGGGCAAGAGGAGAGGGCGAGGGCGAATATTGATCGTGCATACGCAGCGATCGATAAAGTGGGGTGGTTTTATCGGAAGGTGATCTCTTTGTTTTGGTTACAGGTCCACATGGAAGACGAAGAATCTGAAGCGTTGGTACATCAAGTGCTTGAGGATGTCTCTGTTGGGGACCTTGTGTTCTCTCAACCTGGGAGAATGCCCTTGGAGGGGTACATCGCACTATTCCATCTCTTTCTCGGTGGGCAGACGTACGTGAGGGCGTGGAGCGAGAAGCGCTCCTTCTCCGTGGATATGGAGATTGTGTACGCTGATATCGCGGACGTGTTTGTTTACGTGCAGTGGTTGTTGGTCTCAGGAGGCCGCGAAGAGTTAGGACCATTGTTGCAAAAAATCAAAACACATGCCCATCGCAATCACGATGTGCGGGCTGTCATCGAATCGTGTATTTTTTTGTCCGCTTACCACACACAAAGAGGCGAACAGACAGAGGCTCTTGCAGCTCTGAGGGAGGGCATTCTTTTGGCGGTACCTGGGGGATATCTCGGGATCTTCATGTGGTTTGCTTCTTTGATCGAACAAGCCCTGTGCTCCTTACTCCAAGAGCCATTTGAAGGGGATGAAGAGAGCGTACGTTTTGTACAAACACTCCGTGAGCGCCTTGGGGGGTTGCAGGTCGCAGAAGGTGGTGAGCTTTCCGAAGATGACGACGAATTTGTTGTTGATGTCGATGTGGATGTCAAGCTGAGCAAGCGGGAAGTTGAGGTCTTGGGGCTTGTCGCGCAGGGGATGACCAATCGCGATATTGCAACCGATTTGTATATCTCTGTGGAGACGGTCAAAAAACATATGAAGAACATCTTCCAAAAGCTGGAAGTTCGCAATCGTGTCCATGCTGTCACCCGTGCACGACTGCTCAAGTTGCTTCCACTTTCGTGAGGCTATTGCGAGGCACTGTGACTTCAGACGGTAGAGAGAAAAGAAGAGACTCTTTTGGCGATAAAACGCGGACGTTCGATATGAGGACTGTGTCCGAAACGTGGGGGGCGTTCGACGATTGCATGTGAGGGGAGATGTTCTTTGTAGTACGTCAGATTGGATTGTGGCAAGAGTTTCTCAGATTCCCCCCACATGAATAATATGGGCATCTTGAGTGATTGCAGTTGTTCAGGCGAGAAGGAGTGTTCATCACCTGTCACATCGAAGAATTGTTGGATGTGTTCACGCCCCATCATTTGGATAATGAATCCCTCAAAGAGCCAACTGTACCAAGGCATCTTGTGGTATAGATCCTCCATAAAGGCCCTCGCGTCTTTGCGGTTTTTGATCCTGAATTTTTGCTTGAGTGATTCGATGTCTTCGGCCATCGGGGCACCTGCAGGAGAAGACAGCACGAGCGCTTTGACTTTCTCTGGTGCTTCCAACGCATATCTTACGGCCATCCCTCCGCCAAGTGAGTTCCCGTAGAGGATGGATGGTTCTTCGATGTGATCGTTGAGCCACTCCGAGACCCCTTGGAAAATCACATCCGCATCAAATGGTTGTGTGGGGATTGTGCTCATTCCATGGCCTGGAGCGTCAATCGCGGAGATTTTTTTCACAGAGGCCTTCATCCTGACCATTAAGTCCGCATACCCTGCAGCGGACGAACCAATCCCATGTAGCATGACGATGGGGGCGTGTTGACCTTCTCCCTGTCCTTCGAAGTAGTGAACTTTCGACACCGAAGTGTCGAGGGTTTGCGAGCGAAACCCCTGCCTACGCAAATGCCACAAAGTCATTCGATTCATCAAGTCTAACAGCGCCATTGTCCCATCCCACAAAGTTTGGTTGTTCTGAACACCCTACGATACAGTGGTACCGGAAGACATCCGGTACCACTGTATCGTAGGTGTTTCTCGGCGATTGATCAAGGTCTGTTGGTGAGCGCGTTGTGGGAGGGGATTGCTCAGGCGTTTGTTTTTTTGCGACGGAAGCCGACGAAGAACACGAGCATCAAGAGCCATGAAGCGGGGAGTGGTGCGTTTTCGCTATAGGTTGTTTGGCATCCACAAGCGCCACTCTCTGGTGGTTTGGTTGTGTCAGGGGTGCCAGAAGGTCCGTCTGTACCTGGCTGCTTGGTGCGCTCTGTGGGGGCTTGTTCTTTTGAGATTTTTTCCGTCTGTGTGGACTGATCTGGTGTCGCAGGAGTGTCTGTTTGTGTCGATTGTTCTGGGATTGTGGGTTCGGTCGTATTGCCGCCATCTTTGGAGACGGACTCGGTCGTATTTCCACCATCTGTCAGGACGGACTCTGTGGATGGTTCGACAGGGGGCTCAGATGTGGATTCGTTGCTCCCTGCGTCTGAGGATGTGATCGTCTCGGTGGAGGGCTCTTGTGTGATCTCAGGCGTGGGTTTGGTGCGATTGACACTGGCTGTGTTGCTCTCTTTTGAGTCGTTCCCTGCGTTGTCAGTTGCGGTGACTTTGTATGTGGAGACACCGTAGAGGATGCCTTTGTCTGTGAAGGTCGTTTTGTTTGTTGTGCCGAGCGATTGAAACGCGCCTTTGTTTCCTTCTTGTTTGAGGATGGTGTAGTGTTTGACGCCGGAGTCTTTGTCCGTCGAGGCTTTCCACTTTAGGAGCGCGTCCTGATCGTTGTTTGTAAGTGTTGCGGTGAGCTGTCCTGGTGTTGTGGGTGGGGTTGCCTCTTTGCGCTCGACTGTTTCGGTGTTGCTGGGTTTTGACTCTTTATTGTTGATGTCAACAGCAGTGACGTAATATTGTGTTTTTCCAAATGGGATGGCTTTTTGGGTCCAAGTGACCTTGTCAGTTGTGCCCACTTTTTTGAAGGCCGCTGTGCCTTGCTTGGCGTAAATATGATAGTGCTGCAAACCTGCGCTTAAATCGGCAGGAGGAGACCATGAGAGCTGAGCGTCTTGTTTGTTCAAGAGTGTGACTTTGAGTGTGAGGGGGGCGCTTGGAGCGGTTTTGGAGCCAACCCGAAGCAGGATGGTGTTACTCGGTTTGGACTCGTTGTTGACGGTATTTCTTGCGGTGACGTAGTATCTGATCTCTTTGGTTCCTGCGGGGATATTTGAGTCTGTGTGGGTTGTGAGCCCTTTGGATTTGTATGCTACTGCTCTGTAATTTCCGGCGTTGTCGAGATCTCTATATACTTTGTATCCAGCAAGTTTGCCTGCCGGGTCTGTGGATGTTCCCCATTTTAGCTCGGCGCTTGTTGCGGTTTTGAGTGTCCCTGTAAGCGGGAAGGGGATGGTTGGGGTCGTCTTGTTGACTTCGACTTTTACAGGGACGGTGATGTCTTTGTGTGTACCGTATAAACCATCTGAGAGGGTGACGTTGACGGTGCGTGTGGTTTGGTCGTGCTTAATAGGCAGGTATACGGAACTCTTTGCACCAGGTGCCACTGTGATGAGTTGGTTTTTGTAGCGAGCGTTTGTGACTGTGTACCCACCAGGCAACGTTGGAGTCACGTAGAAAAGGGCGTTGCCACAGTCCACGTTGTCTTTGTTTTCGATTGTAAAACGCAAAGACGCGCTTGTGTTGAGTCCTACTTTGACTGGATTCACTTGGGCTGTGAAGACAGGCGCTGCAGGCTTACATTTGGTGCTGGGCTTAGGGGTGGTGATCTCGATTTCGACAAACGCATTGTTGGGGTCTTTTTTGATCTGTTTGATCTCAAAACCATCACCATCTTTGAAGGATTCTCCATCTTGCAACGTTTTGACGTGAAGCGTTCGACCCGTGAAATAGTATGAATGTGTGTGGATAGAGACGCCAGTCTTGTACTTCGCGGCGATACCGCTGTCGTAGTATTTCGCTGTCTTGAATGACAAGACGTACATACGGCTCAAAGTGAGGTTGGGGTACGTGATCACCATTGCGCCAGTGGTTGTCGCCGGATCTCCGTAGAGTGGGTAGAGTTTGTATTTATTGGTGCCAGTCTTGGCTTTGATCACGCGAGCTTGGTAACGGTCAAATGCGCCAAGTTGGATCAGGTGGGGGGCGTTGAAGTTGCGCAGTTTGATGCCCATCAGACACGAGTGATCACCGTACTCTTCGCTGTTACTTTGTGTGTTGTGTTTACCATCGTTGTTGGGGTCGACCGCTGCGTGGTGCAGGCCGATATTGTGCCCTAATTCGTGCGCGATAACACGTGGTGCGTTGCCCTCTTGGCGAATGGAGGTGCGATAAGGACCTTTTGCTGTGAGTGAACCTATATTGGCGATGCCTGCGAACTTACAGCTGCCCAGGTTGGGGATGATGAATACGTTGTGATTGTACTTGGTCAGGTCGATCCCTTTGGCTTTGGCGAGGGCTGTGGCCTCCGTTTGCCAACGTCTGTAATTGGACTTGCAGTTGACGGTCGAGTCATCTGTGAGTGTAAAGGGGCCAAAGATGTCGGGTGCTTTGTCACCGTTGAGATCCGCATTAAATTGAATGAGGTTGTACGTCCCCTTGAAGTAGACGTCGTTGTTTTTGGTGATGGAGACACTCTCGATCTTCTTTTTATCCGTTGTGTAGGCCTGTTTATCGGAGAGGTTGGTGATGATGTAGGCCACCGTTCTCTTGATCACGGCGTTTGCGTTGAAGATAGGCGTGATGTTTTGCAGTGAGAGCGTGGGGAGCGCTTGTAAATTCTGAAAAGGCACATTCATTTGCTTGGCGAGATCAAACAACTTGTGTGGCTGAGAGAGGAGCGTAGACACCTGCGCAGCGCGCATTTGGACATTCAGGCGATCGACGCGAAGGGTCGAAGGGGTAGATGTCTGTTGTGCATTGATACGGACCCATGCGCCTGTCTTTAGCTCGCGTAGTGGGATTGTACTTTGCGTGGATGTCGATGTTTGCAGTCGGTATACCTTCCTGGTTTTTGCGTCGATAAGATGATACGCGTACCAGTGGTTGCCACGAAAGTCCTCGGCAATATCGACTTCCAGTAGTCCTTCTATGGTGTTTTGTGTCTGGAGTGATTGTGTGTGGTCTTGGAGGGGGTGATCAGGTAGTCCACATCCCCCTGAGAAGATGTAGACGACAAAAGATGCAATCAGGACAGATACAACGAGCCGATAGTGGAATGGGTGTTCCATCATGTTTCCTTTCAGGCTTTCCATTGAAGATCTCGAGAGACATCATGTCTCACGTCCAACCTCAAACATCTACCAGGAGTGTTTGATGTTTTTGGGTTTGCTATGGTGGAAAAATCGTATCTGCTTTTGGGAGCCGCTGTCAAGGTCAGTTGTTGGATGGTCGGATGCTTCGTTTCTTTATAGTTTGAAAGAAATGGCGTTGCGTTGTCTGTGTCAACATTGGAAACGGTTGGGTGATCACTGAGGGGTCTGAAGAGGGGCTTTTTGATCTTTTTGTGGTGTCGAAGTTTGAAGGATGATGAACATACCTGTGATCATCGAGATACCAGCAAGGACCAGGAACCACCAGGGCATTTGTTCGAGTTGGGCTTGGGTGATGATCTTGCGTTCGACGAGCGTGGAGAGGGTGATCGAGAAGGCGTTGTTAAGCATATGTGCGAGCATTGCAGGGAAGATTGAGCCACTTCTGTAACACAGCCACCCCATGATCACGCCGAGAATGGTTGTGGGGATCAGCCTGTAGATGCTCAAGTGGAAGGCACCAAATAAAAAGGCTGCGAGTAGAATCGCGGTCCAGGGTTTCATGTACTTTTCGAAGGTCGTCTGCAGAAAACCGCGAAACAGTATCTCTTCACAGATACCAGGTGAAACCGCGATCAAAATGTAGAACAATGGAAGACTGATGCCGAAATTCTTGATGCTGAAACTCTTTTGCGCCTCTTGCAAAAATTGTTTCCAGCCCGGCATCGTCGTGCTCGCGATAAACTCGGAGAGGGCTGAGACGAGAGGGGCTGCGCCGAGCATGAGCAAGATGATCCCTGGGATCATCCAGGCAGAGAACGCTTTGAAGCGAAAGGTCTCTTTCATGTTCAGTTTTCTCATCTTGGCCATTAGGAGACTTGGGAGCAGAATACATCCCCAAAGAGTGATGGCGAGTCCCCACGCTGGCGACGCTTTTTGTGCCGTTGTGCCGACGTAAAAAAGCAACAAAAATGCGATGGACAGGAGAGTCCATGCTTCTGTCATGGTTGGGGTCTGTCGTTTCAGCCCCTCTTTGACCGAGAACATCCCAAGTATGGAGACATCACCCTCTCGGAACAGCACTTGCTCGTGTGCGAAGAGTTTGGACGCGAACATCAACGTGCCAGTGATGAAGATGCCCATGGAGATGATCGTGTTGAGGACATAGCTCGCGTGGATCGTCCCTTCGAGTGTGCCTTTGATCGAGAACGCGATGTTGACGATAGGAATGAAGGAGTTGAGCAGGCTCGGTTTGGAGCCTGGGAGTGTCGCCATCATCGTCGGGACAAGGCACAGTAAATAGGCTGGCGTGACGTAGTTTTGGCCCTCTTTGAAGGAGCGGGCGAAGGCCGCGATGCTCATCATAATCGCCGACGAGAGCGCAGCGATCAAAAACAAATATCCGAAGATCGCGAGCATGTGGAACCCATTGAGCCCCAAAGATAACGAGGTCTCCCGTCCGGCGAGTCGGATACCGTGGCTAAATGTAAACCACAACGACAGCAAGTTGAGCGCCCCTGTCACCATCGCGATACAGGTGACCGTCATGTACTTCCCTGCGACGATCTCAAGAGGCGTCACTGGCGCCGTTAAGAGTGTTTCGAGGGTGCCTCGTTCTTTTTCTCCTGCCGTCAGATCAATCGCCGGGTAGAAAGCCCCCATGACTGTCATCAAGATCATCAACAACGGAAACAACTTGGCCAAAAAGAAGCGCCCTCTGCTGTCGTCTTTGATGATGTCTTTTTGTTTGGCTTTGATGGGGTGTACGATGCTCTCTGTGAGTCCGATCCTTTGAAGGCGCGCTTTGACAGCGAGTTTGCTGTATTCGCGCATGGCCTTTTTAAATCGTTTGAGCACTGCGTACGAGGACTCTTTTGTCGAAGCGTAGTGCAGTGTCAACAACAGATTGGGGTGCGCGCCAGTCTGTTGTTGAGATGAAGTTGTCGTTGGAGTGGCCGGACGTGTCGTTCGGGTCGTTGGCCGCGAAGCGCTCTTCTTTTTATGGGTGAACTGTGGTTTTGTGGAGAGCTCTACAACAAGCGCAAACTGGCCCTTTTGGAGATCTTGTCTCCAACGTTTGGGGTGTGTGATGGCGACAAGGTAGTCCGATTTGAGTATGTGTTCTTGGAGCTTGTGGGGGAGTGGACCTTGAAGCACCCCGATGGAGTATTTGGTTTTTTTGATCTGTGATTGTTGCGCCATCCGGGCCTGACTTGCGAGGATACCGAAGAGAGGATAGAGCACGATGGGGAGGAGCACCATGATCATGATGGTGCGTCGATCTCTGAGAACATCGAGCATTTCTTTGCGAAACAGCGCCGATACGATGTGTGGTCTCATGATCAGGCTCCTTGGCGTTCGTGTTGTTGGCTCTCTTCAATCACCTTCAGGAAGGCATCCGCGAGTCTAGTTTGTCCGGTCTCTTCTAATAACACGTCGAGTGTTCCCTCTTTCGCGAGCGTTCCTTTGTGGAGGATACCGATGCGATCACTCAAAAGCTCTGTCTCTACGAGGATATGCGTGCTAAACAGCACGGTTCGCCCCTCGCTTTTGGCTGTGCGGATCGCGTTGAGGATGAACTCTGCGCTGATAATATCGAGTCCAGACGTTGGCTCGTCGAGGATGAGCAACTGGGGGTTGTGCAGCAGGGTGCGCGCGATGGACACCCGCTGCGTTTGTCCTGTGGAGAGGGTCCCACACAGTTGCTTACAGAATTCACCTAGCCCGAGGTCTTCGATGAGCTGGTCGATTCTGTCTTTGAGTGTTTTCTTGGGAATCTCTTGTAATTTCCCAAAGAACGTCAACAACTCGATGGGGGTCAGTCGCGCATAGAGACCTCTGTTGCCTGTCAAAAAGCCGATCTTCTTTTTGACCTCCATCGGATTGTTTCGAGGGTCGGCACCTGCGACACGCACGTCACCCTGATCTGGTTCGATGAGGCCCGCAATCATGCGCAGTGTAGTAGTCTTGCCTGCGCCATTTGGACCGAGCAGTCCATAGATCTCACCTTGTCTGATCTGTAAACCAAGGTGACGGACAGCCCAGTGATCTCCGAATCGTTTTCCGATCCCGGACGCTTCGACGATGGGTGGCTGCTGTGTAGGTGCTTCGTTCATCGAATTAAAACCTTTCGTTCAGCTGAGGCGTGGAGACCCCCTTCTTTAGAGGGGGGAGGAAACGCCCATTCGATTTTTGTAAGTGTAGCCATCCACTGCTTGAATGAGGTGACAGTTCTTCCATCCTATCC
>MDTC01084844.1_pt1 | contig 70831 bp, 55 predicted proteins | sample 811181 | NCBI WGS metagenome assembly MDTC01 (sample SAMN05326644, study PRJNA326480) | marine metagenome | isolation source: seawater | place: Pacific Ocean: North | collected 2011
AGCGACAGGGTGGAGAGTTTGTTGAGGCATATGTTGCAAAGCGCACGAAGCAAATAAGCCCGACGAGGGCGCTTGCTTTGGACGCAAGTGCAACGTCTGCCGGAGCAGATTTTAAGAAAAACTACGCGTATATCGGTTAAGTTCTCCCTTCTCCCAAGGCTGGAGAAGGGTTGGGGATGAGGTTTGTTGAGGCGTATGTTGCAAGGCGTACGAAGCAAATATGCCCCAAAGAGAAGTCTCAGTAGACGGTAAATCCCCAGCCCCGCAGGGGTTCAAATGCGGTCCAGCGCGCTGCGCTGGTGCAACATCCGCCGGAACAGTATCAATAGGCCCAGGTTTTCACCTGAGTGGATGGCCATTCGTATCCTTGTATCCGTTTGTGGTATGATGGGACGCTATTTTTCCTGTGATTAGTCTACAAATACGGAGGTTACGAGTAAATCAGATGATCCATCTCAATCAGATCACAAAGCGTTACGGTTCACATGTGTTGTTCGAAGGTGCCAATCTTCAGATCTTGCCCAACAGTCGCATCGGTCTTGTTGGAGCAAATGGCTCAGGGAAGAGCACCATTTTCCGCATGATAGTTGGCGAAGAATCCCCCGAGGAAGGGGAGATCAATATGGGGAAACAAGTCACTGTCGGCTATTTTTCTCAAAACACAGGTGAGATGGCGGGGCGCTCTGCGCTCGAAGAGACGATGGCGGTCTTCGAAGAGGTCGTCGCGCTCGGACAACAAATCAAAGAGATGGAAGAGCAACTCAGTCAGCCGATGAGCGATGATGAGATGACTGAGCTATTGGAACGGTATGGCGAGGCGATGGAGACCTTCGAGAACAAAGGGGGATATGATCTCGATTACCGCGCACAGACCATTTTGACGGGGCTTGGGATTGGTCCTGACAAGTACAACCGACCCGTCGAGTCGTTCAGTGGTGGGTGGAAGATGCGTATCGCGCTCGCACGTATCCTGCTCCTCAATCCCGATGTACTGTTGCTCGATGAGCCGACCAACCACCTCGATGTCGAGTCGATCATCTGGCTCGAAGAGTGGCTCTCTAGTGAATTCAAAGGCGCTTTTGTCCTGACAAGTCACGACCGCGCGTTTATGAACAGGATCGTCAAGACCATCGTTGAGATCAGCGATCAGGCTGTCACGACGTATGGCGGTAACTACGACTTTTACCTGCAAGAGCGGGAAATCCGACGCGAAAATCTCAAGGCGAGCTACCAAAAACAGCAAGATCAGCTCGCCAAAGACGAAGCGTTTATCGCACGCTTCAAGGCGCGTGTGTCTCACGCAGCCCAAGTCCAATCGCGGATCAAGAAGCTCGAAAAAATCGAGCGCATCGTCCTACCACGAGAACCACACAAGATCCGCTTTTCCTTTGAACCAGCACCCCGTAGCGGTGACGAAGTCGTCAAATTTGAAGGTCTGAGCAAGATTTGGCCCAATCCCGAAGGTGGAGAGACGCTTGTTTTCCAAGGGGTTGATGGGATGATTCGTCGTGGGGAAAAGGTCGCTGTCGTCGGTGTGAATGGCGCCGGGAAGAGCACCTTTTTGAAGGTCATCGCAGGGCAAACCGAGGCGACAGCCGGGGATGTCGTGATGGGAGCGAATGTTCACGTCGGCTATTTTAGTCAGCACTCGATGGAGCTGCTCGACCCCGAACGCACGATTTATGAAACACTGAGAGAGGTCATGCCGACAGCCTCCAATGGCACCGTCCGAAAACTGCTCGCTTCCTTCTTGTTCTCCGGTGATGATGTCGACAAGAAGGTCTCTATTCTCTCCGGTGGGGAAAAAAGTCGGGTCGTTCTCGCGTCTATCTTGGCCCGGCCGCTCAACCTGTTGATCCTCGATGAGCCCACAAACCACCTGGATATTCAATCCCGTGAGGTGTTATTGGATGCGCTGAATGGATTCGATGGGACCGTTATGATCGTTAGCCACGACAGACACTTTTTGCGCGCCCTTGCCAACAGAGTGATCGCGATCGCCAAGCACGAGGTGATCAACTACGCTGGAGATTATGAGTACTATCTGTACAAGTCGGAGCAGTCGAGTTAATCTTCTTCTAGGTCGGGGTGGGTTGAGGGGAACCGAAAGAGATACCGCATAGGGTTATCGAGGGAGTAAGCGAGGGCTTGCGAGAGTGAGAACATCATCCTTGGGGAATCAGCGTCTTCTTTGGAGATCAAGCTCGTCATAAGCTCCAATTCATCCAAAAATACACCTCCATCTTGTCGAGCTGGGAGCTGCGTCGCCTCTGGAAACAGTGTCTCCAAAAGAGAAGGTAGAGCTTCTTTCAGAGCGCCTGTTTCGAAGCCTGAGAGTAGTATCGCGTGCTTTCCGCCCTCAATGCAAAACACTTGTGTGTAGCCCGCAAAATCGTCAAATTTGTCTTCTAGCCACTGCCCAACCAGCTCCTCGAAGTGTTGTTGTGAGAACAAAGGGGGGACGACAGCCATCCCTCGCTGTTGTCGAAAGAAGAGCATGTGGAGGGATTCATCGAGCAGTTGGCTCATGTGCCAACGTTGCTCAAGCTCTTCGAGCAGGTGCATTTCTTTGTGTACAAACGCTGTGAGGAGCGTCTCCTGGATGCGTTTTGAAAGTGTCGGAGAGTTTGGCGCAAAGAACTCAAAAAAGCTCTCTCCTACGACATTTACATTCATCCCGTCGTTGAGGCTGGTGCTTCTCACACGTTGGTCACGGATCCAGGTGCCATTTGTGCTCTCTTGATCGAGGAGGACAAAGTCTTGCCCGTCAAAGACAATCCTTGCGTGAACTCGGCCTACATAGTCGAGCAGTGTGTGGATGTCACTGTGTTCAGAGCGACCGATGAGCCAACCTGTACGCGCTTTTTCTCGCAATATTGGCTCCACCTCACCTTCGAGTGGGGGTTCGTGGGGGATGAGGTAGAAGAGATGCCTCATGTTTTCATCTGCTTGGTAGATGAGTGTGGCGTGTGACTCGTTGATATCGGGGACATGGATGGAAGGGGTCCATACTTCAGGCGGCTGGCGGTGATACCCAATCCGTGTTGTGTACGCTTGTGCAGAAGGATCCGTTGTGTGGAGGGATGTCGAAGGGAGACCGCGACATCCCTCTAAGATAGGGTTTTGTAGGATTGGTAGGAGGATGGTCGGATGGATACCGTAAGGGATACGTAACGTTTGGACCAGACGCCAGGGGCTGTGTGGTTGATCATGAAAGTAGGTAGGATGCCAGTGTTTGATTCGATTTTCTCGGAGGAGACAAGGCCAGCGCTTGGTGTGTTCTGATATATAGTCGATGACGTAGGCTTGATGTTCGTGTGGATAGCGATCCAGGCAACCAAGAATCGATGCCCAACTCGAAGTGGAGGGTGTATTTGCGAGAAGCATACGCAGCACGGACCAGAGAGTCGAATCGTGTGCCATCATAATCAAAACCCCCAAAGAGATTCCGAACTAAGGCGTGTAAGACATAGTGTGTAAAGAATGTACAGGAGGTGTTGTATTCTTTCAAGGTGTGAGAGGGTGAGGGAGCTGTTTGCTCAGGTGTAGAGTTCTTGTGGGATGTGTGTGAGGAGGTTGCGGAGGAACTGACCAAAGGCGTCCTTTTTTGTCTCGACAGCTTCGGTGACTTCTTCGTGTGAAAGCTCGCCTGGATGGATGTCAGCCGCGAGGTTCGAGATACACGAGATCGCGAGAGTGCGGAATCCGATGTGTCTTGCTGCGATGACTTCGAGGACTGTAGACATACCAACGGCGTCAGCGCCAAAGCCACGTAACATGCGAATTTCTGCGGGGGTTTCGTAGCTTGGTCCCGTCAGCCCTGCGTAGACCCCTGTTTTGAGTGTCAGGTTTTGTGCTTGGGCCTGTGTTTTGGCGAGCTCTTTGAGGGAGGTGTTGTAAGCTTCGCCCATGTCGGGAAAGCGTGGTCCCCAATCTTTTACATTTGGACCCATCAGTGGGTTGCGTCCTGTGAGATTGAGATGGTCTTCGATCAGCATCAAGTCGCCGGGCACAAATGTTTTGTTGATGCCGCCGGCGGCGTTGGTGACGATGAGTACTGAAGCACCGAGTTGTCGAAGGACTCTCACTGGAAAGACGACCTGTTGGGGGGTGAAGCCTTCGTAGAGGTGGATACGTCCGGATAAAAAGGCGACTGGAACAGAGTCAAGGTGCCCCAATACGAGTTTTCCCTGGTGTCCTTCTACGGAGGGAAGGGGAAAGTGTGGGATCTCGTTGTAAGGGATCGTCAACACTGGTTCGATGTGATCAGCAAGGTAACCAAGACCGCTCCCCAAGACTGCGCCTACGTTTGGCTGAAATGTGGTCTTGGCGCGGATGGCAGCGATTGCTTCTTCCACTTGCTGTTGGAGAGGGTTGAGAGAGGATGAAGTGTTCATGTTGTACCGTAATGTTTAGGGGGAAGGTGTCGCTTCGATTCTGTCGACGATAAGTGTGATGGGTTCGACCTCTTCATCGGCGATGACAAAGGTGTCACGTAGAGGTTGGCAGATATGCTGCATAGCTTCTTCGTCGTTGTAGTAGATGGTCATCAGTTGATCACCGGCTTCGACCTTATCACCGACTTTGCGGTTGAGGATAAAGCCGACAGCTGGGTCAATTGGATCGGTGACTTTTTGTCGACCTGCACCCAACTCGACTGCGAGCCTTCCGATTTGTTCGCAATGGATGGATTGGATGATACCGCTTTCTTGTGCGGAGAGTGCAATGATTCCTTTCGCTTTGGGAAAGAGGGAGTAATCTTCGAGGGCTCTCGGATCGCCACCTTGTGCAGCGGTGATCTCTTGGAACTTGCGGAATGCTGCGCCTGAGTTGACGAGATCTTGAACGAGTTGCATCGCCTCTTCAAGGGAGTCTGCGGCTTTTCCGAGCAAGAGCATTTCGGCGGCGAGTTGGAACGACAGCTCCGAGAGGTCATTTTGAACGCGGCCTTGTAGCACCTCACACGATTCGATCACTTCGAGGCTGTTGCCGATATGGGTGCCGAGTGGCTGGTTCATATCGGTGAGTAAGGCGACGACCTCTTTGCCCATTTGGGCGCCGATCGCGACAAGTGTGCGTGCGAGCATGGTGGCGAGTGTGAGGTCCTTCATGAAGGCGCCCGAGCCAAACTTGACGTCAAGTACGAGCCCATCGATGCCTTCTGCGAGCTTTTTACTCATGATGCTGGAGGCGATCAGAGGGATCGAGTCGACGGTCGCTGTGACATCCCGAAGCGCATAGAGTTTTCGGTCTGCAGGGACGATGTCACCGGTTTGTCCTGCGAGGACGACGCCACAGCTGTGGAGGACTTCGGAGAAGCGCTCTGCGCTGAGTCCGACATCAAAGCCTGGGATCGATTCGAGCTTGTCGAGTGTCCCACCTGTGTGTCCGAGGCCACGTCCGCTGATCATCGGTACATAGACACCTGCTGCGGCGACGATGGGGGCGAGGATCAATGAGGTCTTGTCACCGACGCCTCCCGTCGAGTGTTTGTCTACTTTGTAGGCCTCTATGTCCGAAAAGTCGAGTGTGTCGCCTGAGTATAGCATGGCTTTTGTCCACGCCATCAGCTCCTGATCGGAGAGCCCTTGAAAGTAGATCGCCATAGCCATCGCAGAGGCTTGGTAGTCAGGGATATCTCCGGTTGTGTATCCTTCAATAAAGAAGAGGATTTCTTCTTCACTGAGGCGTTTTCCGTCACGTTTTTTGCGTATGATTTCGTAAACTTGCATTCGTCAGTTTGCTCTATTCTGTGTGGAGAAAAAGTCTTGACCGTGGGGCATGGGGTCGAGCGCAAAGAAGGTCGCGAGTGTCTGCGCGACATCGGCGAATGTCGAGCGGGTTCCGAGTGGTGTACCTGCTTGGATTGAGCTGTGTTGTGTGAGGATGGGGACATACTCGCGGCTATGATCCGTCCCTGGTACAGTTGGGTCACAACCATGGTCGGCTGTGATCATGAGCAGGTCATCTTGTTTGAGCAGCGGAAGAAGTGTCGTGAGCTGTTCATCGAAGGCTTCGAGTGCGGCACCATATCCTTTGGGGTTGTTGCGATGACCGAACTTGGAGTCAAAGTCGACGAGATTGACAAACAAGAAGCCCGGTTTTTCAGATTGGACCCACGCGATGGTTTCTTCCATCCCTTGGTGGTTGTCTTTGGTCTTGGTGGAGTGGTAGATGCCACGATCGTTGAAGATGTTTGCGATTTTTCCGATACCGTAGACAGGGACATCAGCCGCTTGAAGGCGTTCGAGGACGGTCTCTGCTGGGGGATTCAGGGCGTAATCTTTGCGGTTGGCTGTGCGGGTATAGTCTCCAGATGTACCTAGATATGGACGCGCGATGACGCGACCGACGTGGTGGGGGGTGAGGATCTCTCGTGCGATCTCACAGGCTTTGTACAGCTCATCTAGGGGGATGACCTCTTCGTGTGCGGCGATCTGGAAGACGCTGTCTGCCGAGGTGTAGACGATCCACTTGCCGCTCTCACGTTGTTGTTCACCAAGCTCCGCGATGATTTGTGTTCCGGAAGCAGATATATTTCCGAGCACATCGCGTCCTGTGCGAGTGACAAACTCTTGGATGATATCGTCTGGGAATCCATCAGGGAAGAGGGCGAGGGGAGTCTGAAGCAGCGCTCCTGTCATCTCCCAGTGCCCTGTTGTTGTGTCTTTTCCTGGGGCTTTTTCGGCCATGCGACCAAAAGCGGCTGTTGGTGTCTCAATCGCGGGGACGCCGTCGATCGGTGCGATATTGCCCAAACCCATTTGTTGCAAAGAGGGTAGGTTGAGTCCACCACATGTTTTGGCGACATTTGCGATGGTGTTGCAACCTGGAGGATCATTGTAAGAAGCGGCATCTGGCATCGCGCCAATACCCACGCTGTCAAGGACCAATACGATCGCTCTCTTTGTCGTTGAACTCATCAAACTTCCTCTGCTTTGTTGGGTGGGAGATCATAGCGCAACATGTTGCACCTTATCCCATACACAATCATCAAGACCTCTTTTGCTTAAGAGAACCCATTATTGTTAATGTATCGATTGGGATTGTCAAGAGGGCTTTTTGACGTTTGAGGACTTTCCTCGTCTTGGTGTCCACACGGGTTGGCCTGTGCTATACTTTCCACCAAATAATGGAATCAGTTCTTTAAGCTAACATGACCATTTTTCGGGAGGTTTACGTGGGATTGGGCGGTATGATTCGTTGCTTCTTTTTGTGTTTATCGTTGTGTTGTAGCGCAAGTTTTGCTTGGGCGGGTCCGTTGCTTGAGGTCCACTTCATCGATGTGGGGCAGGGGGACGGCATCTTGTTGCGTACACCTACAGGAAAGACAGTCCTGATCGATGTCGGACCTCCCTCACATCGACACAGTACAACCAAATATCTCAAGGGATTGGGCATTCAGAAGATCAACTTGCTCTTGATCACACACCCACACCTCGATCATTACGGTGGGTATCGTCCAGTCCTGCGTCACTTCAAGATTGGCGCCTACATCGATCCTGGATTTCCCTATCCATTCCCCAAATACAACAAAATGATCAGGGCGATCAAAAGAAAGGGTATTCGTCGCTTGACCGGTAGGCTCGGGCAAACTCTTGATCTTGGAGGAGGGACAAAGTTGTGGTTGCTCGCGCCGCAGATGCCATTTGTCTCCGACTCACGTTCTGACGCCAACGCCAACTCGATCGTCGCGTTGCTTGAGTACAAAAACTTGCGGGTCTTGCTCACTGGCGATGCAGAAGCTGAAACGGAGGAGCGTTTGTTGCACTACAAGAGGCTGCTTCGAGCAAACGTCTTGAAAGTCGCTCACCACGGAAGTAAACACGCAACTTCGGATACTTTCCTGAAGGCTGTAAAGCCACGAATCGCCGTGATCTCCTGTGCCAAAAAGAACCGCTATCATCACCCACATCCTAAGACGATGGCGCGTTTACGTCGGAAAAGCATCAGGACCTACGTGACCGCACGTCATGGTTCCGTGATTTTGCGGAGTGATGGACAAAAGGTGTGGATGTCGACACGTGGACAGAGTCGAAAAAGAGCTGTACAGACATTCACATTGCGCCGTCGACCAAAGTTATCCCTCCAGCGATTTCGGCATCTCCTCTCACGTGGGTACGCTGAGCATCGAAGTGCTCCTGAGAGCAAGACCGTCTCCAAGCGATTGGGACTTCAACACGAGAAACATGAGTGGATCAACGTCAAACGCAAAGGTCGCCATGTGATCGCAAAAACACATCGTCCAAGTAAAGGAGGGTATGTCGCTTCACGTCGCTCGAAAGTCTTTCATCGTCACAGTTGCCGTTTTGCCAGACGCATCCCAAAACGCTCTCGTGTGCGCTTTCGTACACGGCGTGCAGCCCTCCGCAGTGGACGTCGTCCTGCGAAGGGATGTCGACCTTAACACGCTGCTTCTTTCACCCGCTCAAGGCAACAACCTATTCCGTTTACATGGAGGATTTCTTTTGCAATGAGACCAACACCCCTCATTCGTCTAAAGCACCGCCCTATCGTATCAAATATTCGAGAGGGAGCCTTTTTCTTGCTCCTTTGTGTTCTCTCCTTTGGTCTGTTTGGTACGGCCAACACTTGGGGACTTCCCTCCACCAAGAGCCACACCTCCTCTCGAGTCCATGTGTTGCGGCATGCAAATACTCCCCGCAAGGTCGCAAGAAAGCGGCGCAAAAGGCGGGGGAAACTGCCCTCGAAGCCGATCAACATCAACACCGCAAATGCCCGAGAGTTGAGACGCTTGCCTCGTGTTGGGAAGCGAACGGCTGAGCGGATCATTGCGCTACGTCAACAGCTCGGTGGGTTTAAAAGCATTGAGCAGCTGACAAAAGTCAAAGGCATCGGCAAAGGTACCCTGCGCAAAATTCGACCGTACGTGACCTTGTCTGGTGGTGCGCCAAGTGCCAGGCCTCCTGTCGTAAGGAGGGATGCACCAGAGCCTCCTCCTGTACGACGAGAGCGACGGAAGCGTCCTCGCCCCCGCGTGAGAACGAAGCGGTCCCCCTCCAACGATTTGTACGCTCCCTACGTCCCTGGCAAAGGAGCAAGTGAGCCGACTGTTTCCAATGAGGACCATGTCGATCCTGATGGAAGTGGGTACGGTCGTGGTAAACGTCGAAAACGACGCGGACGTAAACGTGGTCGGCGGAAGAAGCGCAAAAAACGTCGAAAAAAACGCAAGAAGCGCAAGAGACGCCGAAAGCGTGCACGGCGCGAGAGAAAAAAGAAGCGCGGAAAGCGCACAAGGCGTCGCAGAAAAAGACGCCGTGTCGCGATGGGGCAGCTTGGAAGCTCTGAGGAAAAACGGCGACCACGACGACGCAAAAAGGTTCGCGGAAATTGCTACGAGCGTTGGCAGAAAAAGGATGGCGACCCCACACTCAAGGTCAACGTCAATATCGCCACTGTGAGTGAGCTGAAAGCGCTCCCTTGTATTGGGAAAAAACGCGCGCTGGCGATCGTGTCTTTTCGCCAAACGCAAGGACCTTACTTCAACGTCGGTGACTTGAAGCGTGTGACAGGACTTGGTCCAAAGATCATCTCGTTGCTCACACCCCATCTCCAATGCAAAATCAATCTCAACACAGTGACAGCACAACAACTCACACAAATGAAGCCCTTCTCAAAGCGGGTCGCTCGCTCGATTGTCCGGCTGAGAAAGCGTAAGCGTGGCTTTAGCGCTGTGAAGCAGATCTTGCACTATCGTCGCATCAATCGCAAAGTATATAAGGAGATCAAAGATCTATTCTTTGTGGCTGCTCATCGTCGACCACTTCGAAAGTCCAACCGGCGCCGTCGTCGGAAGTCTCGAAAAAATCGGATGCGTCAACCACCACCACGTGTTCGTACCTCTGTGATCAAGATCGACTGATGCAAAGAATTCATTTAAAAAAGGAGGCTCTGTTGAGGCTGTTTTTTTCTTGCTTACTGATATGTACGTTGTTCCCGACCTCGGGCTGGGCCCAAATGACGAAGGAGCAACTTCAGGCGACCAAAACCCGCTGTGTACAAAAAGGCAACCCTGTAAGTTGTGCCAAAGTCGGTGTGTATCTCGAACAAAAAGGTCTGAAAAAGCAGGCCGCTTCGTTTTACAAGAGAGCTTGCTCTGATGCTCTGAAGCCCCAAGGTATGGCGTGTTATTTGTTGGGCTTGCTGGACACTGCGCACGCGATGACGCACTTCTCGCGAGCTTGCAAGCTCAACGATGCAGATGGTTGTACCTCTGCCGGGATCTTACTTCGGAAGCAAAGCAAGCCGAAGATGGCGGCGAGCTTCTTCGTCAAAGGGTGTCAGTTGAAAGATGGACGTGGTTGCCACCGCATGGCGCGTCAACTTTTTCGGACAAACAAAACAAAGCTCGCGTTGCAATATCTCGCGTCCTCTTGTGGGTTTGGATACCCACCTGGATGTGGCTATGCCGGGTGGTACTACGAAACGAAGGGAAAAGCACCCCAAAAAGCCGAGGCATTGTACCGAAAGGGATGCAAGCTGAAGGGCTCTATTTCCTGCGCTCGTCTGGGCTTGTTGCTCGCACGGCAGCGCAAGTTTCGTCCGGCGTTGCGGTTCTTACGTCGTTCGTGTCGTTGGGGATTTCGGCGAGGCTGTGGGCTCGCGCGTAAGCTCAACGCACAGCTCAAAAGCAAGCCCTGACACACAGTATTTCTTACTTTATTCACACCATAAAGGGTATGTCTATGAAAATATGGGAAAAATTATTTCTTGTTGTCCTCGTTTTATCGCTCAGCGTTGGGTGTGATCAGACGACCAAACGCGTCGCCGAACAAACACTCAAACATGCTCCTGCGAAATCAATGCTTCAGAACACTGTGCGTTTTCACTACGTCCAAAACACAGGCGCATTCTTGAGCTTTGGGGCGAAATTCTCGAAGACGTTTAAATTTTGGAGCTTTTTGCTGCTCCCGACAATCGTCATGTGTTTGATGGTGCTCTTTGCGATCTTCTCGCGTACATTGTCGAGAGGGCAGGTCGTGATGTTGATGCTGATCGTAGGGGGGGGCCTTGGTAACCTGATCGACAGGCTATTTTTTGGTGGGAAGGTGACGGACTTTGTCAGTATGGGGATCGGTCCTCTGCGAACGGGGATCTTTAACGTCGCTGATGTCGCCATTATGTTTGGCTCTTTGGGAATGTTTTTGTTGATGATGTTGCCAGAGCGTGAGGATATTGTGCCTGACGAGAACGTCGAGCTTGTCTCGGCCGTTGCGCTTTCAGCTGAAGAAGCACAAGAGAAGAGGGTGTATTAACAGATTCTCTTGGGGGAGATGGGTGGAGTGGCGTTCGCGCTTACTCTCATTGTGTGAGGAGGTCTCAGGCTACTGCGCTCCTTCGTGCGTTTCTTGTTCCTGTCTACCTTTTTCCATCCGATAGCCTTACATAAGAGCGCTCAAGACAGGGTACTTTTTCTCTTCTTCACAGCCAAAGTGAGGTTACTATTTGCGTTGCGGATAAGCACCGCTGACGTTTTTCCATCTTCGGGGGCGAAGCTCACGCCGACATCGAGATAAGTGTGGATGGGGCCTTCTGGTGTCTGGAGCGGTATATCCAGTCTCTCTTGTAAGCTGGTGATAATCTCTTCTACGTGTGGGGTACTGAGCACACGAGGAATGAACACACCAAAGGTTTGATCTGAGAGATGACCAAAGGGGGTCCCTTTGGGGAGCACACCGCGCAATCTCATCGCGAGAATACGCATGTATTGCTTTGATTTGAGAAGTTTTTTTGTCTCGTTGCATGTCTTCGTAGAGACTTTGAGGAAGAGCAGCGTCGATGTCGTTGGTATAGGTTGAGTGAGGTGATCATCGAGCACATTTTTGAACGCTGAGAAGCTGAGCGCTTGTGTGACAGGATCTTTGTCCTGTTGGGGGCGCTCATGTCCAGGCGGCAGTGGGTGGCCTGAGAGTGTTGCCAGTGCAGCGGTTGGGGTGCGCGTTTTCTGTTGAGACACTGTTTTGATTGCAGCAGAGGGTCTTTTGTTCCGACGAGATTGTTGGCTACGTATCCCGTGTGTTGGTGTTGCCGGATACACTCGTTTGGTGACGCCATCGTGTAAGCTGGCCTCGTTTTCTTTATCTCTCAGCGACTGCATAAACTGAAATCCATACAGGCTGGGTTCGACGAGACCACCATGTGAGAGCTGTTCTTGGCTAAAGGGCAGCAGCTCGGTGATGATATTGACGAGGTCTTCCGAGTCGATCGGCTTGTTCAAGATGTTGTTGATCGCCAGCTGTTCTTGTATCTCCCAACGCATTGGGGATTCAAGAACGTGCTTTGCGGACGCTGACAACAACACACCCTTTCCTGTATAGCCGTCATTTCGTAGGAGCTCAAAGAAGTGCAAACCACTCATCTGGGGCATGGCTCCGTCGAATAGGACCAGATCGGGCTCGATTTGTTGTGCCATCACCAACGCCGTTGCCGGGTGGGATAGACTAAGTACCTCATAACCTTCCGCGATCAAGGCTCCGGAGACCACGCTCCGAAAAAATGGATCATCATCCAACACCATAATAAACGGTGTCGTTTTGAGTTCTTTCCAATTGGAAGATGTGTCGGGTTCGAACATAACTGTCTGCTCCATAGGGATGACTCCTCGCTTGGTGCGTTTGCCTCTGATGTCGTTTTGCGTCCTTCGCAAATTCCATACCAGAAAATGGAAAAGCGAAAGAGTTCAATTTGGTGGTAAAGTCGCCGGAGAAGACCAGAGGAAGGCGAAGAGAGAAGTGTCCAATTGTTACGATGAGTATACACCCTGTAAGGAGAGCTATACACATTGTACATCAATGGACCCATCCAAGGCGGAAGAGGTAATAGTAGAGAATAAATCTTGGAACACGTGCGAGGATAGAGAGAAGGTAGGGAAGAATCGGCATGCGGTAGATACCTGCGAGCCAACAGAAGACGGAGAACGGCAGGGGGGTCAACGCTGCAAATACGACCGCAATGACTCCCCATTTTTTGTACAGAGCCTCTCCTTGTGGACGAAAGTATTCGAGGCGTTCGTTGAGGATGGGCAGTCGCTTGATGAAGGGGCCGAGTGGGTAGTTGATCACACCTGCAAGAAGACTTCCCGTGCAGATCACGATGAGCGTTGGGGTGACGAGTTGTGGCTTTGCGATCGCGACGAGCAGGTAAGCATCTGGAGGGACTGGAAAACCCAATGTATCCGAGATCAGTACACCCAGGAAAATACCTGTATAGCCGAGCTTGTGATACATCCACGCGGCGATTTGATGAAGTTGTTGTTGGTAAAGAACTGACAAAAGCGCGATGAAGGCGACGATAACGATGAGTCCAACGATGGTCTGTATGAACAGTTTTTTGAGATCGGGCTCATCTGCGGAGGTTGTCATGTCTTTTCAGTTTCTTTTTTGAGTTTGGAGAGGGCTTGTTCGATGACGTGGGGATTCGGGCGATCTCGGCTGATAAAGAGCAGCTTGTCACCTTCTTCGAGGGTGTGGTCACGTGGAGGGTTGACGACGCTCTCGTTGTTTCGCAAATAGCCGATGGGTAGAAAGAGTTGATCGAGCTCCGTGAGTGTTTTGAGTAGGGCACGGAAGTTGAGCCCGTGGCCAATTTTGGGGAGCGGGATGCTATAGATCTCGTTGTCTTCTTTTCGGTCAAGCAGGCGAGAGATGACTGAGGAGGTGCCACTGTCTTGGACCTCTTGTACGAGCATCTTCATCATAAAATCGCCAGAAAAGACGATACTGTCGCAGTTGACATGTTGGAACAGTGGTAGGTGTTTTTGGTATACACATTCTGCGACGGTTTGGATCTCTGGGTCGATGTTTTCGATCATCGTGACGATCGCCACAGTGAGGGCATCGGTGCTGGGATCATCTGGATTGGTCGCGAGGATGATGGCTTGTTTGGCGTCTTCGATGTTTGCGCGCTCGTAAGTCTCTGGATCAGTGACGGAGCCTTTGACAAATTGAACATCTTCGATTGTGAAGGGGAGGACGTCGAGCTGGTTGTTGATCAAGACGATGGGGGCATGTCTGGTTTTTGGACTGGAGCGCAACTGGTCGATCAGCAGGCGGACTTTTTCTGCACCTGGGAAGTTGATGAGCAATATATGATCTTGAAATGTTGTATCGAGCATTCCTCGTCTCCGACGTTCTGTTTGTTGCAAGAGTACACTGAGAATCTCACTGGCCAGCCAGGCGAAGAGGCTTAATCCTGCTGCGTAGCCAAACACCATCGTCGTGAGCCGACCGCCTGTTGTTTTTGCATAGAAGTCGCCATATCCAACTGTCGTCATCGTCGTCATCGTAGCCCAAATGGAGGAAAAGAATGTCAGCGATCCTTTCCAGGCTTCGTACTCAAAGTAGTAAAATAGGGAAGCGTGCAGGAGGATGATGAAGACGAAGAAGCCGGCCGCCAACGTCAATTGGCCCATTCTCTGGAGGCGAAACCACGTCGTGCGGATGTGTCGGTTTTTTCTCATCCATTTGAAAAAGTGAATCATCGTATACCTTTTTGGAGGACCATTTGTGTGGTGATCTCTGAAACAAGTTGGGGGGATTATATTTCGTGGTGACTGGATTGCAAATGGAGAGGGACCTAAATACTTGTAGGTCTACGTTTTTCAATGTCTTTATGAGGGAAGGACGCCAGGGGAGAATTGGCGGTTGAGGCTTCTCTCGCGCAATTCTTGCGTTACTCCTTTGGATAGGCTACGAATATCTATGTCCTACACCACTTCAAGAGTTCTTGGAAACGTGTGGGGTTGTATGGTATCGTTCAACTGTCAAAGAAGAGAGTCTCACACCCCCCGAAATCGCTGGAAGCTCACCTTTTGAGGAGGTGAGGTTTGTGCCTGGTAAATGGAATGAGAGCAGGTATACGATGGAAAAAGGCCTACGTCGAGAGCATCCACATACCAAATCCCGTGTATTGTTATTTGAGTCCGATCGGGAAGCCGCGACATCGATCGTAGATGTGCTCAAACAATCGTGTTCGATTGAGCTTGTCCACGATGTGAAAACGGCGTTGTTGTTGCTCCGTCAGGACACATTTGATGCGTGCATTTGCCAAGCGACTCCGCGCGCGGTCTCCGAAGACGAGGTCTTGCGGGAGATCTTATCCGTAGAGCGCTTTCGAAAGCTTCCATTTATCAAACTCGTTGATCGCGAAGGACGTGAAGGGTGGGATGACTGGCTCGAAGTCGGTGTGGATGATCTTTGGCCTGTTGCGCGGCTGTCCTCGGACTGTGTGTGGTATCTCGAGCTCGTTCTGCAACGCTATCAATCTGCACCAGCCCTGCAAGGGAAACTGCGTCATCTCTCCGTACCAGACCTCCTACAAATTTTGACACACAATCGCAGGACCGGGCGCCTTGAGATCGTCAACAAAGAGGACAGCTTCTTCTTCCTCTTTTGTGATGGGCAGCTCATGAGGGCCACTGCGATTCGCTCTGGAGTACGTGGGGAGAACGCGGTCTATCGTGCCCTCCAACAAGAAGAAGGTGATGGTGAGTTTCGATTTCATCTCTTCGATGAGCGCAAGGAGTTGTTGTGTGGGACACAGCGTAATGTCGGCAATGTTGACTTTTTGTCGATGGAGGGGCTTCGTCAACGCGATGAGATCCAACTTTTCTTTCAGTCTGTAAAGTGCAAACGCCCGATGTTGCGTGTCGATGCGACGAAAACACCTGTGCCCTCTGTGCCTCAAGAAGCGCGCGACGTGTACCAGTGGCTTCTCACACAAAATCGCTTTGTCGATTTTTGGGACATCTGTACGGCGTTTCGCAATAGGATGGCGAGTCAGGTGAGTGGGAGTCTGACACATCTGCACAGGGCAAAGTGCTTACTCGCCAAAGAGTCCAACCGTCGACCTTCTCAGCCTACACTCCCTGATGACATCGGAAAGCAAGCGACACATCGGTACACAGGGAGTCAACTTTACAAAATACCTTCTTATCACGCCCTCGTCTCCGGTATCTTGAAAGGGGAGACGCTCTGGGCGCTTTCCTCTGTCATTCGCGTTGTCTCCGAAGGTATGCCACCGTCATTTGTCTATCACAAGATGCTCGGTAACGCCTTCAAGGAGCTCTTACAGGCCGAGCAAGAGGGGAAGCTCGATGAACCACTCTCACTCCCCCTTGTCCAGGATGTTTTTGAGCGCATTTTGGGTGTCCTGATGCCACTCTTCTCTGAGGCTCCTCCACTCCACAACACTATCATTGTCGGTCGACCTGTCGGGGAATTTGGGACACAACAGATGATCACGACTTTGTTACGCGCTGCGGGATTTGGTGTCGTCGATCTGGGCTCTCGTATCACACCCTCTCGATTTGTTGAGGTCGCGATCTCTTCGGGGGCATCCTCTCTCTGTATCCCTGTCCGGACTGAAGGAGGTGCCAAGCTCATTCACTACGTCAGGCAATTGCTCGATCAACAACGTCTGCAACGTATCGTGATTCTTGCGGCAGGATCGTACTTCAAAAACGTCGAGGAGGCCAAGCAATTTGGAGCGGCTTCTTTGGCCTTTGACGCGCTCGATGTCGTCCGCCAATCCTACCTTCTCTCCGGGATCTCCATCAAACCACCCCAAGCGTAAAGAAGTACCATGACCAAACAGCCTCCCTTCTCCGACGTGATCACGTTGTGTCGTGAGCTCGTCGCGATCGACTCAATCAATCCCTTTGCTGCCTACCAACGCCCCGATCAATCCTGGCATATCGAAGGCCAGGAGGACGAGATCTTCGCATATTGTCGTGAGTGGCTTGAGCGAGCTGACTGCGAGGTGACGATGCAAGATTGCGGAGGAGGACGCTTCAATCTCCTCGCAGAAAAAGGGACCGGCGAGGTCTCTCTTTTGCTCTATGCACACGTCGATACTGTCGAGGTGAAAGATGGATGGACACGTGAACAAGCGCTCTCTTGTTCCTCTGCGCTGCGCGATGTGGATGGAAGAACCCAGGAAGTCTTGATCGGCCTCGGTGCCAACGACATGAAGGGAGGACTCGCCGTGCTCCTTCGTGCCATCGCGTTGTACACTCCCACACACTACAAGCTAAAACTCGCGCTCGGTTGTGACGAAGAGTTCTGGTCTCTTGGCAGCCAGTGTCTCATAGAGTCTTCCTTTCTCGACGATGTGATCGGGATCATCGTCCCCGAGGTGGGAGAGTCGACAGTCGATCCAGCTCCTGATGTCTCCCTCGTCACGCTCGGACGCTGTGGTCGCGTTGAGTTTGTCGTCGACGTCCCCGGAAGTGGAGGGCATGGCGCTGAACCTGAAGCCGAAGGCCGTGTCAACGCGATCACACAAGCGTCGCGGATCGCGCTGGCGATCGAGTCCTTTTCTGCCCGTCTCCCTGCGCTGCAACCCTTCGAGGAGAGCCCGCAAAAGGTGAAAGCCAGCGCGCTCGTGACGTCTCTTCAGGGAGGGACTGGCACACTCTCCATCCCTGATAAGGCAACCTTAATCGTCAATCGCGTCCTCAACTCCGGTGAGACCATCGATGAGGCGCAACGTCAACTCGAAGACCTCATCCAATCCCTCTATGACGATGAGAGCTTACAAACCCTGTCTGATGGCCGCCGCGTCTCTGTCTCTATCCGTGAGCGCCCAACGCCGCCGATGTCACCCTACTTGCTCTCTCCTTCACAGCCCTTCATCAAAGAGGTCTTGTCTGTCCTCAGGCAGCACACACCTGTCGAACTTGGGATGGGGCTCTCTGTCGCTGATGAGAATCGCTTTGGCGGCCAAGCCCGCAAACCTGTGCTTGTCCTTGGACCTCGCGGAGAAGATTCACACGCCCCCTTTGAGTGGGTGACCAAGGACAGCCTGATCAAACTTGAAGCGCTCTACCTTCACATCCTCAAACACTTCGATCAGATCTCACTTGATCTCCCTCGCTCTATATAATAGATAGACAAACCCCCTGAACCGCTAACATCCATCCCCTTCGTAAAGTTTCACCAAACATTACAAAAAAATAGTGAACCTTTCTTGCTTGAGTGTATAGACAGGTAAACAGATGCCTCTTCACGGAAGAAAAGAACATCCTGTTTGTGGGCGTGTTTGATGTTTATGTGTCTGTTTTTCATTGTTTTGTCGGCTTTGGTTGTATGTGGTGCAAAATGTGCTTAAGGAGAGGGGACAACGTAACAAATCACCACCGGGCTGGTCTATGAAAGGACAAAAGGCAATGATAGAGCGAGAACTGGAAAGAGAGTTGATTCAAGCGGTTCAGATGAATGGTTGTTTGCATTCCTTTCAGATGTTGATCAAGGAGTTGAATCTTTACCAACAGGTCTTCTGTTTTGCGCAGCGATACGCAAAGCAAGGCCTTGACCTCGAAGAGATCGCCCAAGAGACGTTGGTCAGAGCATTTTCAAATATTCAGCGCTTTGATCCCGAAAAAGGACGTTTTCGTTCGTGGGTGTTTGGCATCGCGACGCACCAAATTTACGATTGGCTGAGAAAGCGTAATAGTCGTCATATCGACGAAGGGTGGGAGCCTGTGACGCCTCAAAAGTCCCCTGAGGAGTTGGTCGGTGTGATGCAGTCTGAGAAGGTCTTTATCGAGGCCATTGAAGGCTTGAAAGACAAATACCGTCGTGTGTTTGTGTTCTTTTACGTAGAGGGCATGAGTCAAGAAGAGATCGCAAAACAAGAAGGACTGAGCTGCAACAATGTCGGCACGATCTTGAATCGAGCTCGAAAACAAGTCTCAAAATCCTACAAAATCCGCATCAACTCCAAAAGCCCCCGCCAAAGAAGACAACTTTCGGAAGAGACCTTGTCCTTTGTCGATATCATGCCCGCCTTAACACAACGTTTTGCCTCCGTGTAAGAGATTGCGTCGACATACTCAAAAGGAGATGGTCTCTGTGTGTTTTTTGTTGGCCTTTATCTCATCGGGATAAAAAGGACGTTTTCTGTATTGGTGGTCCAGCCACATTTTCTGTTGACGTCCCAACAGCTTTGGCTCTTTATCGACCTGCTTTCCTGCCAAGACTCCATACGATCTGAATCGTTCACCAAGCTCAATGACAAATCGATAGGACGCACCGATCTTCACTTGATATGGTCCTTTCCCTCCATTTGGAGCGACATTCACTGTATGATCATCGCCGTGAGCACCTTGTGGTGTTGGTGACCAAGTTTGTGCGCTCTTTATGACAGAACGAAAATGGTGTTTGTGATATCGGCTCCAGGTCCAGTGTTTGATGTTGGGACCGAGTTCTTTCGTGAGTTTTTTCAGTGTGTGTTGGAAAGCTTCGTGGACGATTTGCTGCATCGGTTTGTCATTGCCCGCTGTGATGGTCCCATTCCAGACTCGAAGGATGGCGCTTATGCCGGGTTTCACGCGATCTTTTTTGAACATTTGTTTGTGCATGTGTTCAAACCATACGCGAAAGATCGTCGGCGCGAGCTTCTCGCGATGAGCATGTTTGTCCCACTGTTGCAAAATGCGAATGGCTTCGGCTGCTTGTTTGCTTTTGCGAGTGGCATGTTTGGAGAGCCATGTGAGCATCTTGGGGAGCGCGAGTACAGCGTGGGGGCTGAGGATGTCAAGCTGGATATTTTTGACACTGTGGAGGGTGTGTCTTGGGAGCTGTTTGATACGTGCTTCGATCCTTTTGGCTCGGTGTCCACTCGCAAAGGCGTGATCTGCAAAGTACGGGAATCCAGAGGGAAAGACTCTGTTGTTGGCGGTCGCGATGAACCCTCTCTTTGGGTTGTAGAGCGTGGGGCTGTGCTGGTGATCGAAGTACCCGTCCCACTGTTGCGCTGGATCTTGGGCATCTGCGAGGCCACGTTGTCCTCTCTTGCGTTTGGGAATCAGGCCGACCTGTCTGTATCCAATATTTCCCTTCTTGTCGGCAAAAACGAAGTTCCAACAGGGTGTGCTCCAGAGTTTAAACCCTTCATCGATTTGTCGGGCATTTTTGGCGCTCATGACGCGAAATCCGGCTTCAAAGGGGGAGCGTTTGATGTCATATGCGCTCCACCTGAGCAGCAATTGTTCACCTTTGGGACCTTTGATTGGGAAGATCGGGCCGAGCTTTGTGCGTTTGAATGTCTTCCAGAAGATGGGGATGTGTATCGCTGCTTTTTTGAGCCAGACAACAGGGCGAAAGGAGGTGATGTTGACCTTCTGTTTGCCTAACATAAAGGTCTCTTTTGTAGAGGCTGGGAGCTTGATGAGATCACCGACATTGCTATAACCGTTGGTGACGCCCCATGCGACATGTCGGTTGTTTCCAGAGGCGATGACAGGGACACCTGGGACATTGACTCCCAAGACATCGAAGTTGGGCGAGTTGAGGTGGACTTCGTGCCAGAAAGAAGGCGTGGAGATCACGAGATGGGGGTCATTTGCGAGTAATGCGTGACCTCTGAGGCTCCGCGTGGGAGCGATCACCCAGTTGTTGCTCCCCATTCCTCGGGCAGGTGCACGACCCATCGAAGATTGAATACGTCGAAGCCATTCAATATACCGCTGTGAGTGGTTCCGGAGTGCTGGTATGGATTGAGCCCATTTAGAGGGGGTGTTGCGTTGATGATAGGCTCCTTTGGGTTGTGTGGTGGGAGAGCTCGTCGGCTTCGATGTTGGCTGAGAGGATGGACGTGTCGAAGGTTTTGTCTTTTTCTCGTCCCCTTTGTGGGTCTTCTTGGGAGCGAGAGGGTGTTCACCGGGCTTGATAATGGTGTGATCGAAGGGTCTGGTGCCATGGATGATTGGGAAGAGTTCTTTGTACCGCTTATTTCCCAGTCGGGCCCTATAGCGCGCATGTTTTAAATCGTCAAAGAGTGTTTTTCTGGTCTGATTGAAGCTCTGTAACAAGCTCACCATGTAAGTGTCGAGCACGCGCCATGGGACGAGTCGAAGGCCATATCGCTTCGCTTGGTAGGGGAGGGATTTTGTGCGGTAGATGCGTTTGAAGGCTTCGTTCACGCCCTGTGTATAATGCTGTAGCCATCGGTAGCTTTGGGTGTTGTGTTTTTTGGCGTGTGCCAGCCAACGTGCCGCGATGGTTTGAAAATCCATCAACTTCATGAAGAAATCTGTCTTGAGATAGTCCTGGCCGAGCTGTTCGGAGAGGCGGCCGTAGGCGACACGTCGCAAAAAGTCCATCTGCCAGGCCCGCGCGCGGGCCTGGACAAAGCCCCAACAGAACATCACGGCTTCATCTGTATCGGCCTTGATGTGGGGGACGTTAAATGTGTCCGTCGTGATCTTGCAATTGCGCTGCGGGCCTTTGAGTGAGAGTGTCATCGGCTCTTTGGGAGGCCATGATGGTGGGGTCATCAGCCAGATGGTGGCGAGTAGGGCGAGTGTCAGTGCGATAAGGAGCCGAGCCTGCCATTTTTTCATCAAAAAAGACCTTTATTGAGGGAGGAGAATGCGACCTTTGAAGGGGTTATTGCATCCTTATACCATGTGTTTGTGGTGTTTCTGAAGAGGCTTCTTTTGTCTGTATTCTTTTTTCTTGTGGTGGCCTTATTGGGATTCTCTGTGGAATGTGCTACATACATGGCAATTCGAGCAAAGAGGAGAGAGCTAGATGTCGAAAGTCCCAAAAATCTTGTTATTGCAAGCTCGCCTGGAGAGTGATCCCATGCGAGAGCACGAAGTCAATTGTTTTTACGATCGCACGGAATTACCCCGAGGCGCGATCGAGATCTTCAACATGACGCAGGGTGTGTTTGCACACGAAAAACTTACGGATTACGATGCGATCATGGTGGGAGGCAGCGGTGACTTTTCAGTCGTTGAGAGCGGCTTCGATTGGCATCAGGACATGTTGGATCTGTTGTCCGTGATTGCGCGCAAAAAGCTGCCGATGTTCGCTTCGTGCTTTGGGTTTCAGGCGCTCGTGCAAGCGCTTGGTGGGACACTTGAACGTGTTCCTGAGCTTGGAGAGGTCGGCACATACGATGTCTCATTGACCGACGCAGGCAAAGAAGATCAAGCCTTCTCCTGGTTCCCCAGTACATTTAAGGCACAGCTCGGCCATCTCGATCGTGTCTCTGTACTCCCTGACGAGCTGGAGTGCCTTGCTTCCAGTGAACGTTGCCCTGTGCAAGCCATTCGATTGAAGGACAGCCCAATCATCGCGACACAATTCCACCCAGAGCTGAGTGTCGGTGCAAACTTCGAGCGCTTTGTCTACTACATCGAGCACTACAAGACACCAGGGATGAGTCATGAAGAGGCGATCGAATCTGCGAAGCCTGATTATGCCCCAAGTCCCGAGTGTTCTGAGCTGCTCAAACGCTATCTTCGCGATGAACTAGGATTCCATTATCCCACCGCTTCTTGAGCATCGTCCTCTTTTGTGCCTTTTTCCTCCCGACAATCTAAAGGAGATCTTGTGAACGTTCGTATGAGTCGAAGTCCTGATGAAGTTGAAGCGATGCAGCGTCCTGACTGGCGCTGGCAAATGTCCAACAGGATCACCTCCCTCGAACGATTACAAGAGTTTCTGCCTGGATTTACACCGACAGCCGAACAGATCGCTGTGAGCAAGCGTTACCCATTTGCAGTGACGCCTTACTACGCCTCACTTATTGAGCGCGCTGATGTGAGCGATCCCATCTACCAAATGGCCGTCCCCCAAGCTGCTGAAGGTATCGATGCGCCTGAGCTGATCCGTGATCCGTTGGGTGAGCATCAACACAGTCCTGTGCCGGGTTTGTTGCATCGTTACCCCGATCGTGCGGTCTTGTTGCTCAATGGTCTGTGTCCTGTTTACTGTCGTCATTGTACCCGTAAGCGCTTTGTCGGGATCGAGAAGGGGGCTGCGAGTGACGAGAAGATAACTCTTTGGGCGGACTACCTTCGTAAACATCCGGAGATCAAAGATGTGATCCTCTCTGGTGGGGATCCGCTTACGATGAGCAATCGACGACTTGAGCGGGTTCTTGAAGCTGTGCGTTCCGTTGAAAGTGTCGAGATCATTCGGATTGGGACACGCATCCCTGTGTTGATGCCTATGCGGATCACGCCGGAGCTGTGTGAACTATTGGACCGATACGCACCTGTTTGGGTTGTGACGCACTTCAATCATCCTCGGGAGGTCACCCCTCTGGCTGCTGAGGCGTGTGAACGGCTTGTGAGAGCGGGTGTTCCTGTCAATAATCAGTCCGTGTTATTGCGTGGTGTCAACGATCATCCCGACATCATGGAGTCACTCTGTCGGTCGTTGATGCGCAATCGAATCAGACCGTACTATCTGCACCAGAGCGATATCATTCAGGGGATTGAACACTTGAGGACTCGGACATCGCGAGGTGTTGAGATCATGGAGGCGCTTCGTGGTCGTCTGGGTGGGCTGGCCATCCCTCTGTATGTCCTCGATCTACCAGAAGGTGGTGGTAAGGTCCCGATCCTTCCTCAGTACATTGTCAGTCAATCTCCTCACAAGACAGTCCTCCGCAACTTTGAAGGTCGACTTGTCTCCTACCCTGAACCTGCTCAGCTCGACTCTCCCCTTGATACGTTGCAACGAGTGCAAAGAGGGGGGATCGCCGATCAACTCTCTGGCGTTCGGCCCAAAGCCCTGATCCCACAGGGATACAAGAAACCACACGAGCGCGGTGAAGACGATTAAGCGAGACTTACGAGCGTTTTTTGAATCTTCTCGCACGTCCACTTGGTAAAAGCATGCGCAGTTTTCGCGTCTTCTGTGAGGGGAGGCGGCGTATGAGGGAGCGGATATTGCGCAGTTGTTGTCTCCAGGTACGTCTCTTTGTGCTGACTTTATCGATGTGATTGGCGAAAAATAGTAACGCCTCTTTGAGTATGCGGAATGAGCGGGTGTGATGAGGGAGTGTGCGTTTCCAGTAGAACCCGGCACGTAGATACTGCCTTTGCTGTGAATAGAGCCGCGCCAGCATCAAAGTGCTCTGTGGTGTATTGTGGCCGTTGTTGACGAGCGCAGTAAGGCAGCGGATGGACTGTTTGGAAGGTCCAACGAGCACTGCGACGCGCATACATGCCCGTGCTGCTCTGTGTTTTCCGTGTTGGAGCGCCTTTGTGTAGTGGGAGAGGGCTCTCTTTTGTGCACCCATTGCTTCCCATACCAATCCTGAGAACTCATGAACTTCCGGCGCTTGAGGGGCCCATTTGTGTGCTTTTTTCAGCGCGTCGTGGGTGACTTTTGTCTCGCCACCTCTCAGATGAATGGTTTGTGCGATGTATAGGTAAATGCGCCCCCATGTTGGGGTGTAAGTCGTGGCCTTTTGCAGCGTTGTGTGTGCTTTGTCGAAGTCACTTTGTCCGAGGGCTCGAAGGCCTTCGACTGTATGGGTGGCAGAGTGTACCCACGCTGCGGGAAGTGAGATGTTCTCCAGTAACCACAAGAAACCTCGCCATTGGAGTGTTGTGTATTGGAGGGGGGATTCGTGGGGTTGTTGTGTAAGCGGTGTCTCTGTCGCTGGCGAGGGGGTTTTATTCGCCATAGGAGGGAGTTGTGGAGGTGTGGGTTTGTGGGCGTTTTGGAGCGATGTGATCCTTTGCTGTATGTCCGCGATCGTCGTCGTCTGTGCGAGCGCTGGGTGTGTTTTGTAGAAGGAGAGCGCTTTGTGAAGGAGCTTGATATCTTTGAGTTTGGGGTGGGCTTGCTTCCACAGTGAAGCGGCCAATGTTGGTTGCTTTTGTTGTGTGAGGATCAGGGCTTTTCTTGCGTGTATCGCGGGGTGAAGGGTTTGCTTGTACATGAGCTTGTTGAGACACAAAAGCCCTTTTTGTCCTGCGCCTTCTTGTAGCCAGATGTCGGTGGCTGCGAGGCAGGCTTCGGCATCTGGATAATAAGCTTGTAGAGCGATGGTGTAGTGGTGAAGGGCGCGCTTCGTTTGTTTCTCACGTCTCCAAAAGTGTCCGGCGATCACGTGCACCCTGTGGTTGTTTTTGTTTTTTTGAAGAGCGCTCTCAATGTAGGGTTGGAGTCTTGAGGTGGGGGCGTTGAGGAGAAAGAGCGCGCGGGCCATTTCGAGATGATACAACCCCCAACTGCCACAACCTCTCTTGGCCTTTTCGAGCTCCTTGAGTGCCCGCAGTGGTCGATTTTGGTGGAGATATTCTTGGGCTTTGAATAGGGAAGTCACGCCACCTGCGTAGGCTTGATGAGCGTAGAAAAAGGTGAATATCACCAAGAGACAAGAAGTATACGTAGGCATGTTCTGCATATTGTTTTGGTATGTATCGCTCCCCTTGCCGGCAGGGGGGAGCGCAAGTTACGTCAGGGGGGCTCGCGGGCAGTGCCCAACTTGAGGCGTTTTTCTTCCTCTGCGTCCTTCCCCTTGCCTACGAAGTTGAGCAGTGGGAGGTGTCCGAACCCTTGTGAGGACGGAGGGGATTTTGAGCTGTATAAGGAGGTCTGTACGGGGTGGGCTCTCAGTACAATTTGAGCCGTAATTTTCGAAGTTTACCTTCGCGGTTGATCTTGATCCAGACGCGATCACCAACTTTGTGTTTTTCGAGAATGGTCAACAAATCGTCGAGATTGCGGACGGGTTTGCCATCGAGTCCGACGATAATGTCACCGAGGATGAGATCACCTTCGTATGTTCTTCTCATCCCTCTGAGGCGGAGCTTGGCGGCGGGAGAGTTGGGGACAACTTGCTCAATCATGACTCCAACACGTCGGATGCTGCGCATAAATTGCTTGTTGTAAAAGACGTGAATACCGATCCTGGGGCGACGAATACGTCCGTATCGGATCAGCTGTGGAACGACCCTGTTGACTGTATCGACAGGCACCGCGAAGCCGATCCCTGCGTTGGCACGGGATGGACTGAAGATCGCTGTGTTGACGCCGATCAGGCGCCCTGCGCTGTCGAGCAGTGGACCACCTGAGTTACCTGGGTTGATCGCCGCATCTGTTTGGATCACGCCTCGGATCGGACGGTTTGATTGTGAGCGAATCTGTCTGTTGAGTGCGCTCACGACGCCGACTGTGAGGGTTCGGTCGAGACCAAATGGGTTACCGATCGCGAGGACTGTCTGGCCGACTTGGAGATTGGAAGAGCGTCCAATTGAGATGGGACGAAGTCGCCGGGCTGGAGCTTTGATCTTGAGGACCGCGAGATCTTTGTCTGGTGCAGAGCCGACGACTCTTGCGGACCACGTGGATTGATCTGCGAGGCGGACTTTTAAGACGCCAGCGTTTCGGATGACGTGGTAGTTGGTGACGATATGTCCTTTTTTGTCCCAGACAAAGCCCGAACCTGTCCCTCGTCTGCGTCGCTGCATATCAAATGAAAATGCGCTGCGTTGGTATTTGGTGATAAAGGTGACGGAAGGTGAGACTCGCTTGAAGACACTGATCGTCGTGCGTTCTCTGCTGCTGAGAGAGCCTCTTTGTGATACTGAGCGTCCTTCTGCACGGGGGGTTGGGTCATGGTAAGCCATAAACCAAAATCCCGCGAAGGCCACGAGAGCTCCGACAACAAAACCTGTAAATATACCGGTATTGTTGTTCTGTGGGCGCCTCTGTGGAGGCTCTATTTTGAGGGACATATCACTACCTCCTTGTCAACGTGGTGATGTCATGAACAAAAGATACGGTGATGTGTGAGAAAGATCAAGCGTCGTTCGTGATTCACTTTGGGGGCGTTGTGCCAAAAAAAAACACCCCGAAGTCGCCTTCGGGGTGCTGTGTTTGAAGCTCATTGTCAGGTGGAGAAGAAAAGATCACGCTGACTGAATCTGAATTTGTCTAGTCTTGACCTCTGGTGCCTTCGGCAGGTGAAGTTTGAGTACGCCGTGCTCAAGCTCTGCTGTCACGTTGTCGAGGTCGAGAGGTTGTTGGAGATGGAAACTGCGCTTGAAGTGGACATCCCAAAAAGAGGCCGTTGGAGACGACTCTTCTTTGGCTTTGCGGTGGCCTTGGAATGTGAGCGTCTCATCGTTCATCTCAATGTCCAGGTCTTCTTTTTGGACACCGGGCAGATTCGCCATCAACAGGACGCCGTCTTCGTTCTCGAAGATGTCGACATGGGGTTTGATGTACTCGATGGACTCTTTTTGCGCTGGTTCGTGTTTTTGGATGTCTGTGCTCATGTTGCGCTCCTTTATCGGGGAAGGATGTCTATATCCTTTGATGTTCTTTGTTTGGTTTGAAAAGAGAGAAGAAGCCACACCTGTCATGGTATGGATAGTGATAAAAGGCATGGCTTCTTCGGATAAAGTTCTCTTGTCTTCCCTTTTCATGAGACAGGAGAATGTTTGTTAGCCAACCTTGACGGAGATCTGTCTGGGTTTGGCTTCGGGGGCCTTGGCGATGCTAATCTCGAGGACACCGTCCTTGAGGGTGGCTGTGATTTGGTCAAGGTCCACCCGGCAAGGGAAGTTGAAGCTCCGTGAGAAGGAGATCGAGGGGCGCTCTTGTCTTTGCGCTGTGTATCCTTCGGGGGCTTGTTGTTCCATATTGCCCGAGATGGTCATGCCGTCTGCGTTGGCGCTGAGGCTGAGCTGTTCTTCGGTCATTCCGGGGACCTCTGCGAGGAGGACCAGTCGGTCTGACTCGTCGTACAAGCGGAACGCAGGACCTTGTGTGGAGAATGTCTTCCACACTCTTGGGTTGCGGTTTTCGTGGAAAAGTTGGTTCAGCTGACGATTCCACTCGTCAAAGACTGCGAGTGGGTGGGTTTGATCTTGCGCGAAGATGTTATTCCATCGTGTAAGCATAATTCTCCTCCTTGCTTCTTATCCTTTCCTTTTTTGGAAAAGATAGAATCTTTCTGTTTTTATTAAGGCGTTTGTTTTATTGAGTTTTTGTTATCGCTTGCACATAAAAGCTAACCACAGGTCAAAGAGTGTCAAGAAAAAAAATGTTGCCTTCGTATTTCTCTTTGTATTCAGATGTTTGTATGGATTGTGTGCGTTTGTGTGTGAGGGAGAGTGTCATTGTTGCAGATGAGAGACACCTTGCGTCGAGATCAATTTGGCTTTTGGGGATGGAAATGACGATGAGCGCAAGGGGAGATTTGTTTGGGTGTGAGTGGCATGGGTTTTGTTAAGAAAAAGAAGCTTGAACCAGAACACCTCTGCTCTTGACACCGGTGAGGGGGTATGTTAGCACCAACGAGCATCATCCAGACACGCGATCATATTTGCCTGAGTCTGAAGCGTTATTTTATGAATAAATTCAGTGCTTTTTGCCCCCCGCGAGCTTGTGTGTTGATTTGGATGTCGTTGAAAGTGAAAGTGAACGCGCATATGAGGAAGTGTGTCCGAGTGCGCGATTGAAGGAGAATATTGGATGCGTCGTTGGAACGATATTGTGAGAGTGACAAAGGAGCGTTGGTTCCGTGTTGGAATGGGGCTATGCGTGTGTTTGCTCATGTCAGGATGGGGAGGATGGGGAGCATCAAATGCGATGGCCCAGGCATCTTCGGCACCTCCGCTTAAATTCTTTGAGCTGCGGGGGTTGTTTCGCTTCCGTGGAGATATCAATCACAACATGGCGCTCGGTGTTGGACCTCGTCAAGAAGTCAATGGTGCCGGCTATCGTCGTCCAAAATACTTCAACTTTCCATACCCTTACCCTGTCTCATCCTATCCCTTGTTCAACTCCTCTTTGATCAACGGTGATAATTATGAGCGGACGATGGCATCGGCGAACATGCGTCTTCGCTTGCACGCCAACTTCAACATCTCAGAGAACGCGAAAATCTTTACGACCTTCGACGTACTCGACAACTTGGTGTTGGGCTCAACGCCTCGCGGGAACACCGGCATCTTGCAAGATCCATTTACACCACTCGTTGGATTGAGCACGACACAATTGCCACCTTCCAATGGTGTCAATGCCTTTATGGACAGTGTACGTGTGCGCCACTTGTGGGCACAGGTGACGACGCCTTTTGGTTTGCTTCGCGTCGGTCGTATGCCCAGCCACTGGGGATTGGGAATCCTCGCCAACAAGGGGATGGACATGACGTCCGAGAACCCCCGTCAGGTCAACACGGACTCCGACTATGGAGATACTGTTGATCGTGTGATGTTTATCACCCGGGTTCTCGGTCATATCATCATTCCATTTGTGGACATTGTCTCTTCAGGTCCCACCTACACTGCACAAAACGAGCTCGCACTCAGCCAAGCATTCGACCCATCGATACGCGATGATGGTCGCCAGTTTGGACTCGCGATTGCGAAAGTCATTCGCCCCTACACCAAGATGATGGACCAACTCGACGATGGTCGTAACGTCTTCAATTACGGTTTGTACTTCATCGTGCGCCAGCAAGAGTTGACATCGGAGTGTGATCCCAACTCGACTTGTAAAAGCGAAGAATTGGGAACGGCGATCAACAACTTTGGTCGTGATCCTTCCTTCATCAACTTGGAGAAGCGGGGTGCGTTGTTGTTTATCCCCGACGTCTGGTTACAAGTCTTGATCAGTAGCATCCCTGATGTACAGCTTCGCATCGAGCTGGAAGCGGTCGCGATTGCAGGTTCAATCGACCGCGCTCCCAACCAAAAAGGGATGGATATTTTCCAATGGGGTGGGGCGCTTGAATTTGAAGCTCGCCTGCTCAACAGCCAGTTGTGGTTGGGGCTGAACTTTGGTATCGCCTCTGGAGACAGAGATTTCTTTAGTCGTTGGGGCTTTAACGCCGACACTGATGGAAGCAAAAACAGCAGCGGAAATTGTCGTGCAGGGACGGACGCAGACGGGACTTGCCGTGGCGCGATCAACAACTTCACGTTTGATCCAGATTACCAAATTGACATGATCTTGTGGCGCGAGATGTACGGGACATTCACAAATGCTTGGTACACAAAAGCACACATCACTTACAACATCGGGAATCCCTGGGAAAAGGAAGATGGCCTTGGGTTCCGATTGGCAGCAATTTACTCGCAGGCATTGGATGAAGCCGCGACACTCGGAAAGGCTTTGCCGTTGGGGCTAGAGTTTAACTTGAGCTTCCGCTTCGCCAACGCTGCTGATAATTACTTTCTCGACTTTTCCTACGGGATCTTGATTCCCCTACCAGGGCTCGCATACGCCGCTTATACAGATTCCGAAGCCAGGACAGGGCGGACGGAGCTGCAAGCGTTACAGGGTACTGCGCATCGCTTCTGGGTCCGGCTTGGACTGCGCTTCTAAGATCTTTGTAGGTTGATGGTTTTGGTCACCCTCCAGTGAAGACTGGGGGGTTTTCTCGTTTGATGCTCGCTTGAACCAGACATTGGAGGATTCGATGGCTTTGCAACTAAAAGGCTCAATGGTGGCGTTGGTGACGCCCTTTCGTGAGGATAAAAGTGTCGACTGGGATGCGCTTACGCGCCTCGTCGATAGACAATTGGCAGGGGGAACAAGTGCGTTGATCATCTGTGGTACCACCGGTGAAGCGTCCACGATGACCCCTCAAGAGTGCAAAGAAGTCCTCTCCTTTGTCGTCAAACAGGTCGATGGAAAAGTCCCTGTCATCGCAGGAACAGGTTCCAATAACACAGCCGTCGCGGTCCAGGCGAGCCTCAACGCAAAAGAAGCGGGCGTGGATGGTCTCCTCGTCGTCACACCTCCGTACAACAAACCCACACAAGAAGGCCTGTTGGATTACTACAACACCATCATCAAGGCGGTCCAGCTGCCTGTCGTGTTGTACAACGTCCCCGGACGCACTTGTTGTAATCTTTTGCCTGAGACCGCCGCGATCCTCGCCAAAGATCCCCTCGTTGTCGCGATCAAAGACGCAACGGCGGACATGAACGTCGCATCTCGTATCAAAGAACTCTGTGGAGATCAGTTGACACTGCTCTCTGGAGATGACTTCACCGCGTTGCCTCAACTCTCCGTGGGAAGCGAAGGCTGGATCTCCGTGACGGCCAACATCGTCCCCGAAGACATGGCCGCGATGTACGACGCATGGGTCGCTGGCGACATCGAGAAAGCCCGCGCCATCCACTTCAAGACATTGCCTCTCCACCGTATGTTGTTCTTCCGCAGCAACCCCATCCCTTCAAAGGCTGCGCTTGCGCTGATGGGTCACTGCGAAGATCACGTCCGCTCCCCACTGCTTGCGCTCAACGATGAGGACAGAGCTGTCGTCACAGAAGCGCTCAAAGGCTACGGTCTCCTCGAAGGAGCTGCGTAATGGCGAATGACCTCGTGATCCACGGCGCTGCCGGACGTATGGGAAGACGTCTCGTCGCCCTCTCTCGTGAGTTTGATGCGCTTCAACTCGTAGGGGCGATCGAGTACGAAGGTTCTCCTCATCTCGGTAAAGATGCTGGTGTTGTCGCTGAAACTGAGCCCTTTGAGGTTGAGATTACAGACGCACTCACACAGCTCAAGCAAGGACAGGTCGTGATCGACTTCTCCTTGCCACAATCCCTCTCTCGCTTGTTGCCCGCAGTTGTCGACGCTGGAGCGACACTCGTCTGTGGGACGACCGGTTTCTCCAAAGAACAAGTCGCATCTCTCAAAGAAGCCTCCAACAAAATCCCCGTTCTTTACAGCCCAAATATGAGCGTTGGTGTAAACCTGCTGTTTTTGGCTGTCCGCGAGATGACAAAGTGGGCGGGTGAGGACTTTGATATCGAAGTCTTCGAAATGCACCACAAGATGAAACGCGACGCGCCCTCTGGGACAGCGCTGCGTATCGCTGAGCATATCGCAGATGTCCAAGAGCAACGCCTCGCGGATGTGATGAAGACAGATCGTTATTCTCAAGATGCTCCCCGAGAGGCCGGCGAAATTGGGATGCAATCTGCTCGTGGTGGTGATATTGTCGGTGAGCATACAGTTTTTTACTGTGGGATGGGTGAGCGTATTGAGCTTACACACCGGGCGACTTCACGTGACATTTTTGCACGCGGCGCGCTACGAGCTGCGAGCTGGATGGCTCAAAAGCCCGCAGGTTTTTACTCGATGTTTGATGTGCTGTCTTTTGCTTCCTAAATCTCATCCGAGCGCCTCTGTATGACAAGTACGAAAGTCGCCATCGGCTTGGGCTCCAATCTTGGCGAAAGAGAACACTTTCTCGCCTATGCCATCGATTCCATCGCCTCACGTGTTGGAAAGATTCTGCACATCTCCTCTGTCTATGAGACCGAACCTGTCGGTGGACCCATCCAATCTGCATATCTCAACGCGTGTGTTGTTTGCCTCTCTGACCTCACGCCGTTGGAACTATTGCAAACATTGTTGTCTATAGAGAGTGAAGCGGGTCGGCAACGAACCGAAAGGTGGGGACCACGCACGTTGGATCTGGACTTACTACTCGCTGGACAGGTCAGTGTTCACCACCATACGCCGCTGGAGTTGGTGGTTCCTCATCCGAGGCTTCATCTGCGTCGTTTTGTCCTCGCGCCGCTCGCTGAGGTCGCACCGAGTATGCAACATCCAGTCTTCCAACACGACGTCGCGACGTTGCTCGACACATGTGCGGACAGTAGCCCTGTCGTGCCTTTTGTTCCTACAACACAAAGACTTCGTCGGAGTCTGGTGGCCCATCTTTAATGATTTGAACACGTGAATTTTGTGGGGTGATACCTTGAAAAAAATGTCTTTTCGCCCATCGGCTGGAAAATTGATGATGCACTGGCTGCTCTCCGCGACTTTTCTTGGGGTCGCGCTGCTCATGTACATCTTCATTTTTTGGCTCCCCTACCGTTCCATCAATCTCGAAAAATGCCCCGCAGCCTGCTCCGAGAACTCCGATTGCTGGGTTCCTGGTTGCTCCAAAAAGACCGAGTGTAACAGTGGTAAATGTCGTCCGGCTTCAGGACACAAACTCTTCTTGTCGGCATCTGGGATGGGCTTCTTGACCATCCTTGGGTTTTTGTGGGCGTTTATCGCTTACATCAAGACCAAGACCTTGTTGGAGGTCGATGAGAATGGCTTCCACTTTACACGACCGCTTCATAACGTCGATATACCGTGGGATAACTTTCTTGGGATGTCTTTTCATGGTGTCAACACGCGTTTTGGAAAAGAGGCCACTGTCTACTCCATTACAGGCGACACAGGCCTCTTCTCGTTCCTCGTCTTGGGACTGCCTGAAAACACCTCGACACGAGAACTTGAGCTCGGTGCGATCTTCTTCCTGCAGCTCACCACCGAACAATGTGACGAGTTGATCAAACTCATCGAAGACAAAACAGGCGCGGAGCCTGAACCTGAGTTTGAATGGTAGACTCCCCTGGATTCTGGCCTCTCTATTGCCTCTTAAGCCTCCAACTCCCCGTGCCTTCTCCACTCTTCCATCCAAAAGAAATGGGTTGAATCTTCTTACAAATTCCGACATACTGTGCATATTCTTGAAATAGGAAGATGTCTCATATCTCCTTGTTTGGATGGGATTGTGTGATGAAAGAAGACAACAAAGAGCCCCGTAGGAACGACATTCGTCGGGCCAAAACCAAGATGTTGGAGGCGCCCCACCTGATCAACAAGGGTGTGAGTGCTGATCATCTCTCTGATTCTGCGGTTCAAAACGCGAAAGAGTTGCTTGGGGAGGTTGTACAAGAGCGCGAACCTGTTGTCTCTGAGGAGAAAAAGAAGGAGAAGAAGGAGCAGGGGCGAAAGTATCAAAAGACACTAAAGGTCCGTGGGAAGAGGAGTAAAGAGGAGAAAAAGCCAGGGCTTTGGGGGCGAATGTCCAATCTGGTCAAGAAAATGGTCCCTGGTAGTGAGACCTCTGCAGAGGAGGAGAGAGCGGCCGAGAAAGCGGCGCAAGAAGCAGAGATGAGGGCGATCGAGCAGCAGCGATTGCAGATGGTGCGCGAACAACGGAGTCAATTTCAAACCAACCGCAAGCGACCGACAAATATCGGAGAACGTCAACTCAATGAGCTCAATCTTGAGCCCGAAAATACGATGCAACGTGTGGTCGGAAAGAGCCAGTGGCAGGGAGCGAGGCAGCATCAACTCAACAGCATGAGGATGGCCGGTTTGCCCGCCGACTTTGAACTCGAACGACAGAAAACAAATGAACATCTTGTCGGTCGTGCTGGCTGGAGGAAAGAGCAGCGGCCAGGGCGCTTGAAAGACTCTGATGTCGATCAAGGGATGCTTGAGCGTGAAAAGACGAACGAGCGGGTTGTCGGAAAAGGTGGGTGGCGTGGTCGCGCCCAACGTAACCATCTCAACAGTCTGGCGGAGGCCAACGTCGACACGGGCATGTTTAAGCCCGAAACATCCAAAGAACGTGTGATTGGTCGTAGCAGTTGGCTCTCACAAAATCCCCACGCGCTCAATAGCATCGCCAAAGCGATGTTTGAGGCCGGAATGCTCAAGCCTGACACAGATATGCACAGCGTGATTGGACGTAGCGACTGGCTCGCGATGCTGCCCAACGAGCTTAATGATCTGTTGATGTCTGGCCATCTCACAGAGTACGACCTCGAAGATATCTACCTACAGATCATGGACCCAAGCTGGAAACACCACGGCGAGGGAGCCCCTCCCGACTGGCAATTCATGGAGCTGCAACAAGAACATGAAGGTCACTATCGCGTCGATAATCGCCCTCTCGATTTGTCACGTCGCAATCAGTACGCCGACTACTCTGGTGAGTTCGACGAATTTGATGAAGGTGGCAAGGAGTGGTTTGACGATGACGATGATGACTTCGGTGCAGGGGATGCGTGGGGAGGTAACGACGACTGGTACAGTGACAAGGCAGCTCCCAACCAACGTAACAGTTGGGAAGAGGACGACGATGACTACTACGAAAGTGAGAGCGCCGAGTATTACGAGGGGGCCGAAAATGTGCCGTTTGTGAGGCAAGTCTCACATGGCAATGATGACGACTACGAGAGTGAGAGCGCCGATTACTATGAGAGCGAGAGCGCTGATTACTACGAGGGTGAGAGCGCAGAGTACTATGAGGGAGGCGGTTACGACTATGAATACGATGATCCTATGGCCGATGTGCAACAGGGGAGGTTGTATGGGGACGGACGTGGATATCGGATGGAGTCCGAACAACGGCTTCCACGTCGTCAAGTTGAGCGGACCGCAGATCGTCCAGCACCCAACCAGCGTCGTGGGTATGTGGTCGACGATATGTACAGATCGATTCAACAGTCAGGCCAACAGGAATACGATGTATACGTCGTCGCAGCAGGGGATTCATTTGATGGGATCGCGCGTCGGTTTGGTTTGACGAGTGATGAATTGCTAGCGTGGAATCCACAAATCAATGCAAAGGGATTTCACACGCGAATTTACGTGGGGATGTCTTTGTACGTGCCCAAAACGAATCGATAAAAGGAATGGTTTGTGTTGGGGGAGGCGTTATTTTTTGATGCCTTCAAAGGTGATGCCTTCAAAGGGGCGCTTGTTTGTGGGTTTTGTACGGTTTCGTCTCTTTCGCCTTCTATATCTTCGTCTATATCGTCTTTTTCTTCGGCGTCTGTGTCTTCTTTTGGGAGGCGCTGCGTGGAAGGTCCCAAACGTCATCCTTGGTGGTGGAGCTGGTCTTGTACGAGTGAATGGCGGTGTCTTCGATGGTTGGGTTCGAAGTGCCAACAGTCGGTACGTTTTGCTCTGTGTTGGGGCTGTCGTTAGCGTCTCGATAGTGCTGTGTGTTTCATATCCTTCGAGCTTTAACGTCAACATGAGCTCTTTGCCGGCACTTGTGCGCAAAGAGAAGGGGGTTTGTGCACCTTTTACTTGGTAGCCATTGAGCCAGACATCAGCACCTTCTGGGGATGAATGAATGGTGAAGCGCACCTGTTTTTTGGCGAGAAGTGCTGTACGAGGAGCTGTTGAGGATGGTGGCTTGGGAGCACGTAGCATCCAACTCACAAGACCTGTGACGACGATGCCTGCGAGCAGTGTCGCGATGGAGATGCCCAGCAAAAACAGTGGGCTTGGTGATTTGTGCTGGTGGGAGGAGGTGTCGAAGGCTTCGAGGTCGTCCTCCGAAAATCCTGTATGGGTTTCTTTGTGACGTGGAGAGGGAAGTGCTCCTTGTGTCGGAAGGAACTCCGAAGAGAGATTGGATTGTTCTCGCAGCGCGTGCTGAAACTGTGTCCAAAACGCAACAGCATCGCGCTGTCGATCTTCTGGATATTTTTCGAGCGCTTGTTGAAAAAAGTTCTCCAATGAATGTGCCCAACGGTTATGTGGGGCGACTGTGGAGAGTTTGGGCGGTGCTGTGAGTAGGTGTTGTCTCAACAGAGACGCGAAGGTTTCGCCGACAAAGGGCGTTCTCCCTGTGAGCATCTCGAAGAGGATGATCGCGACAGAGTAGAGATCTGCGCGTCCATCGACGTAGTGTGTGTTTCCTTCGGCTTGCTCCGGGGACATGTAGGTGGGGGAGCCAATACAGGAACCTGTTTGGGTGATCTGGCTGGAGTCCATACCTGCAGCGACGCCAAAGTCGATCAGTTTGACGAGCTCCTCTCCTTGTGGTGTGTACGTGAGGAAGATGTTGGCAGGTTTGATATCCCTGTGGATGATGCCCTTGGCGTGGACGTATTGGATCGCTGCGCAGAGCTGTTCCGCGATGTTGTGGATTCTGTGAAGGGTAAAACCTTGTTTCTTTTTGAGTTGGTGTTGGAGGTTTTGACCTTCGAGGTACTCCATGACGAGATAGTAGAAGCCTTCTTCTTCGAGGAATCCGAAGTCGATCACGCGCACGACGTTGGGGTGATCGAGTGACGCGACCGCTCTGGCCTCTCGGCGAAATCGCTCGACGGCCTCTGCGTTGTCTTGCAGCCCGAGGTTGAGGACTTTGATGGCGTATGGTGTGTCGAGATCTGAGTGTTCTGCTTTGTAGACCGCTCCAAATCCACCGCGTCCAATACGATCTTTGAGTACAAATCGTCCGATTTGTCGACCGATCATGGGGTCTTTGGTGCGTGGAGGAGGGGCGAGGTCTGCAGCGACTGGTTTGTCAGCGACCAACAACGCGTTCGCAGATTGTTGGGCCGTTTGGTGATGATTGTGGGGGTGGCCAGTCATATGTTCGCGTGTCCCTTACCTTATTTCTTGGTCGGCTCTTTGGGAGTTGGTGTACTTTGACGTTGGCGTCAAGGCGTATTTGTCCACACACTTTCCTACCGAATAGCCTAGTGGACCATCCTTTAGATGTCAAGATTGTATAAGGGGGTGCGCAGAGTATCCAACGTTTGTGCAGGATGTTTGATTGTTCGTCCGGATGTGGTAGTGTAAGGTCGTGTGTGTCATTCATTACGAATTGTTTCATGAGGTCAAGTATATGGGTCATTTGACACGCTGGCAATGTGCTGTGTCAGGCAAACAATTGTGTGCGTATGTGGGGATTCTTTTGTGGTTGTGTACATGCATACCGTGCTCTGCACATGCCGCAAACTTCCAAACCTATCTCTCCGAGATTGGATTGCTTTATACACAAGGACAAAAACTCGCCTCCCGAAGCATGTATCGCAAGGCGCTTGTGAAGTTGATCGCTGCGGCTGACTTATTCAAACGTCTCGAACAACTCAAATTGTCAGACCAGCAAAAGAAAATCGTCTCCAAAAACCGTCCCGTCGTATTTTTTGCGATTGGAAAGACCTACTACCTGGACAAACAATACAACCAGGCGGCGGTGTACTTTTCTCGCTGCGCCAATCTCAACACTCAACACAAAGCCATTGGACTTGCACGTCGGTATCTTCGGGAAATATGGCCAAAAGTACACGCGACCATCGTCGTCAGCGCCGATCTTCAGGGTGCGGACGTCGCGATCAAGGACATCTCAGGGAAGGTCTACCGTGGTCAGGCGCCTTGGCGAGTACAGGTCCTCTCTGGTGAGACTCATTTGCTCGTCTACGCCGAAGAACGCAAGCCCTATCGAGCGACATTTACACTTCAACCCGGTGCGCTCAAACGATTCCACGTCCGCTTGCGACCTGTCACAACGGCGACGCGCAATCCCATCCCCCGTGTTCGCAAACAACCATCCAGTAAAAGCAATCAAACCCTCAAACTCATCGGAGGTATTTGTATGGGTGCTGGTGTTGTCGCGGGCGCAACGGGCGGCATTTTGTTCGCCTTTGCAGAGGGGAATTACGCCGAGGTGAACGAGAAGAAAGGACTCGTTAGTACGGACACACCAGGATTGTGGGATGTCTATTCTTCTGCACGAGTCCAAGAGCAAGGAGCCATTGTCTCCTTTGTCCTCGCAGGTGTCTTGATCGTGGGAGGGACTGCCTTGTTCGCGCTTCCACCTCTCTCATCGTCCAACAACACACCGACCTCTTGTTGTGTTCCTTCTCACAACTTGATGGGCTCTTTTGTGCAAACCTTCCGATGAGCATCCCATCCATCCGTCAGGGGAGCGAACTCTTCGAACCTTATCAGGTTGTCTTCGAGGATGATGCGTATCTGATCATCAACAAACCTCCGGCGCTACCTTCGACTGGGATGAAGATGTCCGATCCATATTGTCTTCAATCTATCCTGTGTGATGACTATGGGCGGATGATCTGGGCTGTACATCAACTCGACGCTGACACTTCAGGGGTAAATATCTTTGTGATGCAAAAACAACTTGTTTCACAGGTGAAGGCGAGGATGGAGCTGCCCCAGACGAAGAAAACCTACCTGACACTCTGCCACGGACACCCCGAGCGCGAGATGTGGGTTGAATCCCCCATTGGCCCCACCTCTTGTCAGCGAGGGTGGGGTGTCACTGCTCATGGAAAATACGCAAAAACACATCTTGAAGTACTTGAGTCTGTTGGGGATGTTTCGTTGGTTCGGGTTGAGATTGTGACGGGGAGAACACATCAGATCAGGGTTCATCTCGCGCACATTGGGCACCCACTTGTCGGGGAAGATTGGTATATCGACGAAGTCTGTCCACTACATCCAAGACAGGCATTGCACGCTTATGAGATCGCATTTGCTGATGGAGTGTCGCCTGAAGGATGGAGGGCACCACTGCGAGAGGACATGCGTGCGTTGCTTGTGACGTTGGGGTTTGAAGGTGAGTATGCGCGACAACTTGTGAGGGATGGAGTTATCGTTTCACTGTGAAGGTGAGTTTGAGTCCTGAGACTTTTGTATGGGTGAGGGTTTGTGTGCCAAAGGGTGAAAGGTCACCTGTCCAGATACCACATACTTCTGGTGAGTAGAGTGAACCGTCGTTATCGAGGACGGACAGTTTTGCGTTCTTGAGTTGGAAGGGGTCGATCCGTGAGAGGCTCCAGTTAAATGTCAACTCACTGTCACAAGAAGACGTAATCTCTTTGCTTTTGTAAGTTTGTCCATTGGGGAGAGTCAGCTCCAGGTAGATGTCTGGTTTTCCGATGGTGTCTGTACAGGCTGTGCCACAAGGGAAGTAGATCTTGGTGAACTCCATTTTGCGAAGGCATTTGTTGTTAATGCAGCCGTCTGAACAAGTCCCACAAGATTTTCCGCAACCATCCCCACCACACTCTCTTGTTGAGCAAAGAGAAGTGCAGCAGCTGCCGTTGATACATGTTTGGCTGCTGAGGCAAGTTCTTGTCGTGGACCAGTAACGACAGCCATTGGCGTCTTTCAGGCATGTTTGATAGCCTTGTCCAACGCATTGGCGTGCGTTTTCGGCGCATTCGTGTTTACAGACACAATTGCTCGATTGGCACTCTGAGTGTGGAGGGCAGATCCCGCAGTTTCCGCCACATCCATCAGGGCCACACGTCTTCCCTTGGCAGGCAAGCGCGCAACAAGAACCGTCTTTACATGTCCCACCAGATTGGCATTGGTAGGTTTTGATCGAACGGCATCCCTGGCTATCGGGATCGCAGCGTTCGTAGGAGCTTGTGGAGGTACACTTTTTGTAGCCTTCCTGACATTTATGTTGGCAGGTGCACTTTCCACTTTGGCAGGTTGTGAGGCCGGTACATGTTCCGCAGCTACCGCCACAACCATCATCGCCACAGGTCTTGTTGTTGCAATTGGGGATACATTTGCAGGTCCCATCGACACAGGATGTGTCACTTGTGCAGGCGCAATCGGTCGGACATGTCGCACATGTCTCGCCTTCTTGTTTTTCACATTTTCTGTTTCCACATCTGTGTTTGCACTGACCTGTGCTGCACTCGTGTGTTTTGGGACACACACAGTCTTGTGGGCAGGTGCTACATGTTTCGCCTTTGTCGACATCACAGATCTGGTTACCACATTGCGTGCCACATCGACCTGAGGAGCAGAGTAATCCACTCTCACAAGCGCAGTCTTTGGCACATGTCGAGCAGTTCTCGCCGGCTGTAGCGTCACATTTTCCGTCACCACAATTGCTGCCACAGGCGCCGACTTTGCAGACTTGTTTGTTTGGGCAGGGACAATCAGAAGGGCATGTCGAGCAGTCTTCACCATAGGCGGTTTCGCAGCGACCGTTACCACACGTCCACTCACACCGACCTTCGACACATGTTTGTGATTGTCGACAGGTGCAGTCTTTGGTGCAGGTCGTGCAGTTCTCACCGAGGTTGGTATCACAAGTGCCATTGCCACATGTTCCTTGACACGATGAGCTTTGTGGATCGCATGATTGGCCGCCGGGGCAGGTACAGTCGGAGGGGCAACTCAAACAGTTTTCGTTCTCAGCGCCTTCACATGTTCCGTTGCCACAAGAGGCTTGCTCTTTACAACTGTTGTTGAGGCAGATTTGACCTTTGGTGCAGGCGCAATCTTGTGGGCAGATGGCACAGGTTTCGTTACTGTCACACGTTCCATTTCCACATTCATCGCGTTGTTTGCACGTCCCTGCCTGGCAATACTGTTCGGCAGGACATTGGCAATCTTGGGCGCAGGAGAGACAATCTTCGACCCCAATGTCACAACGTCCGTTTCCGCAAAGGTTTTCAGAACCTTCACCGCCGCCACCGCCATCTGTCGGGGTTGTTTCGGTCGTTTGGGTTTCACAAAGGCCTGCAATGCAAGTTTGTCCGTTGGGACAATGGGTTTCGTTGAGGCATTGTTGGCATTTATTGAGTGAACAGTGTGGTTTGGCTGCGGGGCACTGGCCATCTTGCTCACACTCTCCTTTTGGGGTGGAGGTGCAGGAGAACAGCACGAGGCTCAGTAGAATGAGACTTTTTGTGAGCCAAAGCAGCGGACGGTAGGTGACAGGAGCCGTTTGGGATGTATATCGAGAGGTCATCATCATAGCCATAAAATGTTAAAAAAACGTCATAAGAAACGAAAGGTACAATGCACATTTTCTTCCATCAGACAATATCACCACTCTTCTTCGAAGGGCAAGACCCTTGCATTTTGACTCTCTTTGCGAGACCTTTTTGTCTTACCATGGGTTTATGTTGTGAGGGCTAGGTGGCACTTTGCGTTTGTTGTTCCATTTTTGGTCTTGCAACAACACATTCTGTCCCTCATAATGATGCCCAATGATCACGAACATGAACAGATACGCGTTTTTATCTTCCTGAATGTATATATCTTTTTCCACTTCTTGGAGAGCAATCCATGAATCGACACCAAATCAAATTGTCTTTTTGTTTCTTCGCCTTGTTGGCGTTCGCCGGCATTTTTTCGAACTGTAGCCCTTCCACGACGATCGGCAATCCCTGTGCCATTGATGGCGATTGCCAAGGTTCACTCTGTGTGAATGGCGTGTGTACTTCACAGCAAGGGGAGTTTACATCGAAGGATGGCGGGACTGTGTCAAACTGTCCCGGAGAATGTAAGTCCGCAGATGAGTGCCAGGGATGTCCTAACGGACGAACAGCTTGTATCGGTGGCGCATGTATCGTGCCAAGTGGACTTTGTCCTTCAGCCTGCCAAAGTGATGGCGACTGTGGGAAGTGTCCGAACAATGCGACGGCCTGTCTCAATGGTGTTTGTTCTATTCCTCCAGCGGGAACGTGTCCTGCGGCTTGCGCGACGGATGGTGATTGTGCCCAATGTCCAGAAAAAACAGCTTGTATCCGAAGGACGTGCGTTGTTCCTCCTACCGGAACGTGTCCTGCGAGCTGCCAGACAGACAAAGAGTGTGCGCAGTGTCCTGGAAACCAGACAACTTGTGTACAAGGTGTCTGCCAAGGACCTGCCATTTGTCCTGATAAGTGTACAACATCCGATCAGTGTGTTGGGTGTCCTGGTGGACGAACCCAATGTATCGAAAACACATGTCAAGATGGCGGGGGGAATGTATGTCCAGCGCGATGTCAATCTGATAGAGATTGTGCGGTTTGTCCGGCAGACAAACGTTCTTGCCAAAATGGTCAGTGTGGTGGAGGGTCTACTGGTTCTTGTCCCCGTACTTGTAAAACCAGCGCAGATTGTGCCAACTGTGGTGATCGCAACATCTGTCGGGACTTTGGTGTCGTCTCTTCTTGTGTAAGCAAAGACTTTTGTCCTCCTGCCTGCCGCGAAGATGCTGATTGTAACACCTGTACAGGCGGTCGTAACAAGTGTATCAACAACCAGTGCAACACCGCAGGAACTCCTGTGTGCCCCAGAAACTGCCAGTCTGACGCTGATTGTAGTGGATGTCAAAATGGGCGGACTTCTTGCCAGGATTCGAGTCTCGGAAAAGTTTGTGTGCCCCCCAACTTCTGTCCTCCTGCATGTCAGGCAGATCTCGACTGTGTGAATTGTACAGGTGGTCGCACAACCTGTCGAAACTTCCAATGTACAACAGGTGGTAGCACTGGCCAGTGTCCTCGAAGATGCCGCACCAACGCCGATTGCGCACAATGTCCTAACGGTCAAACAAGCTGTCAAAACAACCAATGTACAACTGGTGGTAGCACCGGCCAATGTCCTCGCACATGTAACACTAACGCCGATTGTGCCAATTGTTCAAATAACCGAACAACCTGCCAAAACTCCAGCCTCGGACGTGTTTGTGCTCCTGCAAACTTCTGTCCTCCTGCATGTCAGGCAGATCTCGACTGTGCAAATTGTACGGGTGGTCGCACAACTTGTCGAAACTTCCAATGTACAACAGGCGGAACCACGAGTTGCCCAGCTGTTTGTACCAGTGACAATGACTGTGCACAGTGTTCAAATGGTCGGACTTCCTGCCAGAATGGACAATGTTCTGCGACCAACATGTGTCCACGTACCTGCCAAAGCGACTCCGATTGTGCACAGTGTCCAAATGGCCGCACCTCCTGCCAAAACTTTGGGGCTATCGCTGTATGTGGTACGGGTGGGACAAGCACCTGTCCTGCTGCATGTCGTACAAACATCGATTGTGCGCAGTGTCCGAATGGCCGCACAAGCTGTCAGAACAACCAGTGTACAACGGGCGGTAGCACCGGCCAATGCCCCACAACATGTAGCAGCAACACGGACTGTTTACAGTGTACAGGCAAACCCCTCTGTAAAACCCAACCCAACGGTACGGCTGTCTGTTCATCCCTCTAACCCTCTCGAATGTTGATCCGGCAGACGCAACTGCAACATACGCCTCAACAAACTCACCACCCTGTCACTTCGTGACATCCCTCCTCTCAAGCCTTTCGAGAGGAGGGACCATTTATCCGATATGTACGTAGGTTGAGGTCGGACACAAGGCCCGACCCTACTGAATCCAACCGATATACACGAAGATTTTTCGTTTGTATCGCGATATATCGTTTGGCTCGTTTCGAGGGCGGGCCTTCAGACCTGCCCAATTCTGAACGATGCGAGGCCGTAGGCATCGCGTACGCTCTCTATAGGCCCAGGTTTTAACTTGGGTGCATGGCCATTCATGTCCTGTTCACCATCCATATGTGGTTGTGCGCGTATCCTGAACACCGCTCATATGTAGTTGTGTTCGTATTTGTTTGGTGTGTCTTGGTGGATGGTTTTCGAGAGCGGGAACATGGGTTGAATCATTGGATAGAGGGATTCGTTTGGCTGGTATCACCGGGTTTAAACCCGGTGCTATAGATAAGGTACGCTCGCCTCAAGGCTTCGCATTGATCTGAATTGCGGTGGGACTCAAAGTCCCACCTCAACACATTACACGCGGTCATACACCAAACCCGAATCTATGGGGTTTTTTACTTCTTGGGACAATCGGTGCCAAATCTCTCTATAGGCGTTCTTTGGTAACTATAGACGTTCTTTTGGTAACTATAGGCGTGCTTTTGGTAACTATAGGCGTTCTTTGTCAGCTATAGGCGTGCTTTTGGTAACTATAGGCGTTCTTTTGTCAGTTATAGGCGTTCTTTTGGTAACTATGGGCGTCCTTTTTGGTAACGATAGGCGTTCTTTTGAAGCTATAGGAGTCCTTTTGGTAACTATAGACGCTCTTTTGCCAGCTATAGGCATCAAAATGCAAACTATAGACGCTCTTTTGGGAACGATAGGCGTTCTTTTGCCAGCTATAGGCGTCCTTTTGGTAACTGTAGGCGTTCTTTTGCCAGCTATAGGCGTCCTTTTGGTAACTATAGACGCTCTTTTGGGAACGATATGCGTTCATTTGGGAACGATATGCGTTCATTTGGTAACGATAGGCATCAAAATGCAAACGATAGGCGTTCCTTCAGGAGCTATAGGCGTCAAAATGCAAACGATAGGCACCAAGTTCTGTGCGAGAGATGCACTCTCCACAGCAATAGGGGGCGGTGGGTTGGCGGTCGGAATGGGTACGTTGTTTGGGGAGGCTTTGGAGGCAGGTCAACACAAATGGGTTGAACAATATGTCGTTTGCTACGGAAAATCAACATTATGTAGCATACTCCAACTTGTATCTTGTTGGGTTTGATGCAGATCAATTCGTTTGTTTTTTTGGAGGGGAGTTTGCGGAGTGGACTTTCTTTTGCGACAAGATCCGCTACAATGCGAACGCATCTGATCGTTGAAGAGGTCACAACTTCCCTCTTTTCCTCGTTTTGTTCGTCTTGTGGACGGTTTTGTTTGTCAACACAAGACAAGTCGATCGTCCTCAAAGAGGAGTCCTGTAAGTATGTTTCGAGCGATATTCTCGGTTCTTTCTGTGTTGTGTGGGGTGGGATTGTTGTTTGTGCCATCTCCTTTTTGGTGGCTCGGTGTCGGCTGTTTGTTTGGCGGCGGTGCGTGGATTGCACACGATCGATGGCTGGATTGGCATGAGAACCCTATATGGGAAGAGCAGGTCGAGTGGTGGTTTTTGAAGGGAAAACGGCGCGTCTTATTTGCCGATCTCTTCTGTCTTTTGATCATTTTGGGGCTCGCGGTTATTTTGCTCGGTGAGTCCTTCATTGGTTTGCGCCCCATCGATCATGATCACGTCGTCCACTACGCGAAAGCCTGGCGTTTGAAAGACGACTTTTTATGGCAAGGTCGTTTGCTCGGTTGGAGTCACGACTGGTTTGCGGGATATCCGGCTCAATATTTGTATCCATTTGGTGCTGATCTGTGGATTATTTTGTTCCACACACTCGGTCTGGGGCTGTGGTCTTTTGGACAGGCATACGCGTTGTCCTTTGGCTTCTTTTGGTTCTTGATCGGGGCGTCGTTGTTCGCACTCTCACGTCAGATGTTCGACTGGAAGGTCTCCTTGCTCGCGGCGCTCTTGTGGATGACAGATCCCGGTGCGTATCGAATGGGTGGCTGGGTGTTCACAGCTGTGTGGGGAGTGTGGCCACAAGTCCTCTCTGTTGTGTGGGCGACCTTTGCGCTCGCACAGCTCCCCAAACTCGTCGAGGGCCGAGAGCCAAAGGCCATCGGGTGGTTTGGTTTTTGGATGGGTTGTGCGCTGCTCACGCACCCAATGCAGCTGCTCAATTTCGCGATGTTGCTCCCTGTGATCGTCTTTGCGTACTGGCTGCTCAAGGGCTTTGATCGTTGGTTGGTCTCGCTCTCTCGTTTGTTCGCCGGGTACGCGCTCGGTGGGATGATTGGGGCGTTGTGGTTTGTGCCGTTTTACACCTCGAAGTCGTTCGCACAATCCTATGGAGCCCCCTGGTGGACGGCCTCTCGTATTGGTGAGAGCTTTTACCAACTCGATCTCTTCACGGGCACGTGGACGCTCGTGACCGCGACAGGCTTTGTTGGACTCGTCGCGATGCTCTTCTCACGGCGCTTTCTTCCTGTGTGTCTCGCGTTCTTTTCGCTCTTTGTACTCCTCACGGGCTCCGTCACGTTTTCACAAGAATTCCATCTCCTCGATCTGATCAAGTCATTTCAACACGTCCAATTCCAGCGCTTCTCCATCTTGATGAAGCCCTACCTGTTTATCGCCAGCGCATACGTTCTGGTCGCAGGCTTTACATCACTCTCCAAATTACAGAGAAAAAGCGAAGCCTTACACCCTCCACCGCCCGCCGAGTTGCCAGAGCCTGTTACCGAGCTGACTGAGACCCCAAAAGACATTGAAGCAGACGACACCAAGGTCTCGGAGCCCAAAGCCTCCGATGAACCCCCTGAGGAGGAGAGCGAAAAAGACGCCGTTGATGTCGAACACGATTCGGATGTTGCTGATGTCGATGAGGACAAAGCCACCGAGACAAAGGAGGAGACCTCTTCACAGCCTGTCGAAGAGCCTCCCGCCCACACGAGTGAGGCACCTGTTGGTGGGGGGTTATACGGTGTGACCTCATGGCGTACGAAGCCTGTGGGGTTGTACGTCTTGATGTTCGCCGTTGGTTGTATGATCGCGCCGATGTTGACGTCTTTCTTTATCCAATTTGGCAAACGTCACTTCCAGAGGAACTTGACTTACGTTCGTAAAGACCGATTTGAGCAAGATAAAAAGCGGTTTGTACAGTGGGCCAAGAAGGCATTCGCGAAGGAGAAGCATTTCTTTCGTCTCGCCTTGTCCTTTGGCTATCACGAGCACTCATTCTTCGACTTGGGGCCTCGTTTACGTGTGCCTATCTATAAAATAGGCTTCACTCCAGCAGCCATTTACAAGTACAAGATGGAGACCAAGAGTCGCGCGCTCTTCCGTACCCTGAATATCAAATATGTCCTCTCAACACATCGGATGTATGGACGTGATTACAAGACCGCCAAGCAATTTGGGAGTCTCTATCTCAGCAAATTCCTGCCTTACAAACCACAACCCTTCACGGTCAAAGGCAAGGGCAAAGTGGTCCTTTCACATTGGGGACGAGAGGAGATCCGTTTGAAGGCGGATGCTGCGGCACAAGGTGAGCTTATGCTGCATGTCTCTGCGTTCTCTCGGTGGCACGCGACACACAATGGTAAGTCGATCCCGATCAAGGTCGTTCCTCTCAAAGGTACCGAGAAGACAGGGTTTATGCAGGTCACTCTTAAGCCCGGCACGTATGTCTTTTCATTCCGTCGCAGTGGGTTGGATTGGCTCAGTGGGATTGTGTTCTTTATAGGGCTGTTTTGTATCGGATATCTGGTCTTTGTGCATCAAAAACTCGACGAGTCTGTTGGTGTCAAGCGAAGGGTGATGTCCTTTGTGAATGGGTTTGTCGGGCTACAGGAGCGTACCCGGGGGATGCAAAGGCTGTTGTCTTTCACTGTCCTTGGTGGGGCGCTCGGTATTCTCGCAGTCCTCGCGCTTTGGTCGCCTGCTGCGTTAGGAGACTTGCCTATTGCGCGCAAGGATATCGAGAAGATGACCTTCGACTTTGGTGAACGGTTGCGATTTGGGAAGGCGTGGATTGGGCCTGCACATCGGAAGGGTAAGCCATGCCGGAGCGCATTCTCTCGTCATCACTGTGGGCACGCACGTTGGCACGTGATCGAGATGAGGCGTTTGGAGTTCGAGAAGCAATCGTTTAAACGCTGTATCTGGATCCACCCACAGCCGGGTGTGGCCAAGACATTGTCCTTTTCTGGTGTTCGAGCGGGTGATGCGATTGTCGGCTTCTACGGGATTACAGCGTCCGGGAAGATGTTTGGTAGCCACCCAGTCTTCCTGGAAGTCACGATTGATGGTGCCGTCGCGAAGAAGGTGAGCACACCACAAGACGCCAAAACATATCCACTCGTGGTACCCATTCCAAAGGACAAAAAAGGAAAACCTGTCGACATTCAATTCTCTGTCTCCGCACCGAGTATTGGGAGAAGACACTTCTGTTTTATGGCCCAGATGGTCAAACTCAAAGACGACGTGAAGCTGCAAAAAGGGAAGTGAAGATGATTTACCACATCACCGAAAAACTTTCTTGGGAAGGTGCTCAAGAGAAGGGCAAGTACACCGCTCCGTCCTTGGAGTTGGAGGGGTTTATTCACTGCTCAACGAGGGAACAGATCGTCCAAACGGCCAACAATTTTTACAAAGGGCAACAAGACCTTGTGCTCCTTTGTATCGATGAAGACAGCGTCACAGACGTACTCAAGTACGAAGCTCCTGTGGCGTCCAATGATCCAGGCGCTGGACTTCTTTTTCCCCACGTATATGCACCTATCGATTTGGCCTCTGTGTACAAAGTCGTCGATTTTCCGTGTGAGAGCGATGGGTCTTTTCGTCTACCGGAGACGTTGTGAGCTAGAAAAGAGCTTCTTCGTAGGCTGCGTAGAGGGCTTTGAGGGTTTGGTCATCGGCCATGATTTTTTGCCAGCGTTCGTGGGTCGGTTGGTATTCGATATAGTGTTCTGGTGACGATTGTATTTTCTCGATAAGCTGGAATGGATCGCTGTTGAGATTGTCCATCGAGAGATCACAGAACTGCGTGTCTTCAGCGTCAAAGCGGACACACAGACGCAGATCTTTTTGCACTGTGAGCAAGGCCGAATAGGTGACGGGGGCGTATTGATCGCGGTGCCAACTCTCAAATCCCTGGTACAACCCACCGACCTCTTCACGTAGATCCGTGAGCGCCGCGTAGAAGACTTTATCATCACATCGTATGCGTATCAGTACGATCTTCTCGTCGTTTTTTTCTGTTGTGGTCATCTCGACTCTCTGAAGGGGTTTGACATCTATCGGCCTTTTTGCGATTGTTTCCGGCTTTGAGCATATCATCAATCAAACGCTCAGTGTGAGCTGAGTTGACTGGGAAGGAGTTCTATATATGTCTTCAAATTACGATAATAACGGGCAGTACACTCGACACAGTATCTTGCGTTATGAGAAAATCTTCGGCGAAGGTTTTGTCAGCTCTGGTGGTGTGAAGATCACACAGTCATTTTGTGACCGACTTGATCTTCCAAAAGGCGCAAAAGTCCTCGATATCGGAAGTGGTCTCGGTGGCGCTGCCTTTATGCTCGCCGATCAATGTGGTGCAGAAGTCCACGGTGTCGACTTGGCTGGAGAGATGATCACAATCGCTCAAGAGCGCGCGGAAAAGCAAGCGTATCCCGTGACATTTGCGCTCGGTGATATCCGCGAGTTGTCCTTTGAAGAGGGCACATTTGATTTGATCTGGAGCCGCGATGCGCTGCTTCATATCCCCGAGAAGCGCGAACTCTTCGAGAAAGTGTTGACATGGTTGAAGCCCGGTGGAGAGGTGATGTTCTCCGATTACTCGCAAGCACCTAACCCCAAGACGGACGGCTTCAAAGAATACGTGAAGACCTCTGGATATCATCTCCTCGATCCTGAGACATACGGTGGTATCTTGCGTGAGGTTGGTTTCGTCAACGTCCTCGTCGAGGATTGGACACCTTCATTTATCGAAGTACTGCGCGATGAAAAACAAAGTCTCGTGGACAAAAAAGAAATCTTCCTGAAAGACTTTACTGAGGAAGATCTCGACTACCTCGGTAAACGCTGGGAACAAAAGATCCAATACTGTCTTGATGGCGACATGCGCGTTGGACTTTGGCAAGCATTCAAAGCAAAATAAACAGGCGGAGTGTTGTTCCGGTTTGTGTGACGAGGCCCTTTGATGGGCTTTTTTTGTATCTGAAGCCATATGAGGAGACGGAGTGATGAACGTCCGGTATGTGATATGTGCTGTGTTTGCAGTGCTTTTTTGGTGGGGAGATATATCAGATGTAGAGGCGCTTCGTCTGCCTCGTGTGTGGAGTCAGCACACAATGCTCCAGGCTGGCCAACCCATTCGGTTGTGGGGGTGGGCAAACAAGGGAGAGCTGATCAGCGCCCGTCTTGGGCGTCTGACCCGTTCGGTCAAGACGCCCAAAAGTGGGCGCTGGGAGTTGACCTTCCCGGCCTTGACTGCCGGCACAAAACTGCAACTGCTCGTCAAAAGTCCAACCCAACAAATTGTCGTCAAAGATATCCTCGTCGGAGAGGTCTGGCTATGTAGCGGACAGTCGAATATGGCGTGGCCATTGATACGTACCAAGCATTTTCGAACCCCTCAGGTTCAAAAGGCTCTCAAGAAGGCTGGGATTCGTTATTTTCTGGTCATGCGTCGCACCAGAAGGCGTCTACAAAAGGACGTTGGGGGGCGATGGGTCCGTGTGAACCCTCAAAATGCTCGCCATCTCTCCGCTGTGTGTTACCATTTTGCCCATCATTTACGCACACGTTTACGTGTTCCCATCGGAGTGATCGAAGCGTCTGTTGGTGGGACCAAGGCGCAGGCCTGGACGCCTCGCGATATCCTCGGTAGCAAGGCGCGCTTTCGGTGGCTTTTAAAGCGTCAGGTGCTCTTGGATGAGAAGATCCGTGGCCGCTTGCGCCCCGGTGATCCCTGGGTCAAACGCAGTTGGAATTGGAACAGCCCGTCAGGTCTTTACAATGCGATGATAGCCCCGTTGATTCCATTCTCCATCAAAGGTGCCATTTGGTACCAAGGGGAATCGGATTTGTACCAAGCTGATCTATACCAGGAGCTCTTCCCTGCCATGATCTTGGGGTGGTGGAAAGCCTGGGGGAAGGCCTTTCCGTTTTTGTTCGCGCAGCTCGCTCCCTACCGCTACAGAGGCAAACCGACAGCGTACAACGAACTCTGTGAGGCCCAAAGTCAGACCGCTCAAAAGCTGACGAAGGTCGGGATGGTGACACTGAATGACCTTGGCAATCTGCGGGATATCCACCCCCGTCACAAGCTCGAAGTTGGACGGCGATTGGCCCTCGCGGCGATGCCCAAGGCGTACATGCAGAGCGCCGTGTACTCTGGACCCATCTTCGACAAAGCCACACGTCAGGGGCACAAGATGCTGCTGTCCTTTCGACATGTGGGGTCTGGCTTGATCGCGAAGGGGACACTTCGTTCCTTTGTGATCGCTGGCGCGGACCGACGTTTTTATCGTGCGCGTGCTGTGATCAAGGGGAACAAAGTGCTCGTCTGGTCTCCCAAGGTCAAACAACCTGTCGCTGTAAGGTTCGCTTGGAGACAGGACATCATCCATCGTCTCTACAATCGCGAAGGATTTCCTGCTTCGAGTTTTCGTACAGATCGTTGGTAACGAATTTTTTCACCAAGAGGAGGAGTGGATGACGTTTATCGCCTGTCAACGTGATGCCTATCGCCGAAAAGGAAGCGCCAAAGTCGTCGCAAGTGATCCGGCCAAAGATGGATACTGGATTCATGTCGAAGACAGCCTGTTGTACCCTGAAGGTGGGGGACAGCCTGCTGATCATGGCTGGATTGGTGAGGTCCCTGTGCTTGATGTGCAAAAATCGAGTGAGCGAGGCATTGTCTGTTGTTTTACGAAACAAGATGTTGCACTTGGTGAGGTCGAATTGACTGTCGATTGGCCTCGACGCTTTGACCACATGCAACAACACAGCGCGCAGCACTTGCTGACCGCCACAGCGATCAAACTCTTCGGTTGGAAGACCGTTGGGTTCCATCTCGGTGAAGCCTACACTGCGATTGAGTTGGACGCGCCAGCCTTGCCCGAAGCACAACTTCAGACACTGCTTGATGAGGTGAACGCCTCGATTCGTGCGGCGATTCCCATTCGTCATCGTGTAATCCGTCCGGAAGACATGGAAGCAGAAGGGGTCCGCTCCAGACGTCTTCCAGAAGGTCACGAAGGCGATGTCCGGCTGATCGAGATTGAAGGGCTCGATCTCAACACTTGTGGTGGCACACATGTCTCTTCGACGTCTGAGCTACAAATGATCTCATTTATCGGGACGGAGAAGATCAGGGGGCGTTGGCGTTTGTTGTTTCTCGCTGGAGGACGGGTGCAAAAGCAGATGCAGTCGCAGTGGCAACGAGAGCGTTCTTTGACGAAGGCGATGTCTTGTAGTCCCGATGAGATTGTCCCCAACGTCGAGAAAGCACAAGACGAACTTCGTACATTACGACGGCAACAACGTCTTTTGTCCTCCGAACTCGCAGGTTTTCAGGGGCGGGCACTTCAGGCGGACGGTGATGTGTACGCTTCGTACTACCAACACGCTGATATCGGGATCTTGAGTACGATCGCGGACGCTTGTCTTGAGGTTCATCCTGACGCGCAGTTGTTTTTATGTGGAGGCGGTGAAGAATCACCTGCTGGAGAAGGGGTGTTCTTTTTGCTGGGCGATGCTGGCTGGGTCAAGCAGGCTGGTGGTCTCGCCGCGTCTGTGATGGGCGGACGTGGGGGCGGAAAACCAGGGCGATTCCAGGGAAAGGCGACCGATCTGTCCAAGTACGAAGAGGCGCTCGCGCAGATCAAAGCCGTATCTGAGTAGTGTGTCGGCGCCGGATCTCTAAGGCCGCCTAGAAGACGCGCTTTCTGAATGGATAGCTGAAGCCGTAGTAGAGGATGCGATAGAAGGAGAGCCAGTTAACATGGGCGCCGTGCTTGTTGTTGGCGAGGATCTTTTTGGCCATCCAGGGGGCGACGACTTCGACGCGGTCGGCGACCAAGTTAAACATAAATTGGGCCCACTTCATGTTGTCATCTGTTCCTTCCTCGTAAGACCATCGCAATAAGTCCGTGACGACGATACCAGGGCTCATTGTACACACTTTGACGGGGCTCTCTTTGGTTTCGAGGATCAGACTCTGTGTAAAGTAACGAGAGGCTGATTTTGTGCTTCCATAGATTGCCATACCCGGTCGTTTCATCCCATCACTTCCATACCCCTCCATGTTGAAGATCTGTCCGTGGCCTTGTTTAAGCATCCCCTGCAACGCGACTTGTGTGCCGTACATCAACCCAAACATGTTTGTGGTCACGACACTCTCGATCTGCTTGGGGTCCTGTGAAGCGAAGGGGAGCTGTGGGTGGATCGTCCCTGCGTTGTTGAGCCAAAAGTCGATCCGACCAAATTGCGCAAAAGCAGCATCCCACAACGCTTGAATGTCATCTCGGTGGCAAACATTTGCCGGGTATCCAAAAGGGCGTCTGTTGTGTTTTTCTTCGAGCAGGTCGCAGGCTTTGTCGATCTTCTCTTGTGTCCGTCCGTTGATCACCACTTCGCAATGGAGTGCCATGAGTGCATCTGCAAGTCCAAAACCGATACCTGTTGTACTACCTGTGATCACAAATACTTTCATAACGACCTCACGAGTGTTTGTGAAGGGAGAGCTTTTTCTTTCGATGGGATTGTGCGCTTGGTAAACGCCAACAACAAGCTCTATTGGCTTTCGTCTGTGGCGATAGTATAACCCGGATCATGATTGTGCTACTTTTGAACATCTGGAAGGAACATGACCCACACTTCAATGACATTGTACCAGCGTGTGCTGAAAGATGAATTTGCTCTTCTCCACCCGATGCTTCAGCGATTTCATGCGTCTCATTACGGTGGTGGAGGTCGCGGTCCATTCGAAGTGATCAGAGGGACCAACGTGTTCTCCAGGTTGATGGGCTTGATGATGGGCTTGCCACCAGCTGCCAAACATGTCGAAGTCGTACTCGACGTAGAGACGCGACAAGGGGATGAGTATTGGTCCCGTACATTCGGCGATTGGCCGATGCACTCACGGCAGCGAGAGCGAGATGGTCTTTTGCTCGAATACAGTGGACCTGCCTGTGTTGGGTTTCGCCTCTCTGTTGAGGATGGAGAGCTCGTCTTTACGAGCAAGAGAGCATGGTTGTTGGGCATCCCATTGCCCTCCTTTTTTGTACCCATTGTCCACGTCAAAACAAACGTCGGCGAAGATGGTTGGCAACTCGACGCGCGCATCGATGTCAGGTGGATCGGCCTACTGATCCACTACAAAGGCTTCATTCGCGGTGAACCCAAACTCGCAGACGCTTCCAAGGAGAAATAAAGATGTCACATCGTCCTATGTCCAAACTCAAGACACACGAAGTCACCAACCAGGTCCCTTTTCTCGAAGATATCAACCTGTTTGAGACGGACATTCCTCTTCAGGAAGCGCTCGAACGAGAAGGTGCCGGGTGGGCCAAAGATCGCGTCTCTTCATTTGGTGGAGTGCTCGGTTCAGCAGAGGTCATGGAGTGGGGAGCGGACGCCAACAACTACCCTCCAGAGCTGCAAACATTCGATCGTTACGGGCATCGCATCGATGAAGTGAAGTTTCATCCTGCCTACCACAATATGATGCGTCTTGGGATGGAGCACGAGGTTCACTCTATCGCCTGGAATGCCAAGCAAAAAGGCGGACATGTTGCTCACACAGCGCTCGAATACCTGCTCAGTCAGGTCGAGGCGAGTGTCTGCTGTCCCTTGACGATGACTTATGCGGTCGTCCCAGCGCTCCGCAATCAACCTGATTTGGCTGATATCGTCGAGCCATTCTTGAGAAAGACGGAGTACGATGCGCGCTGTATCCCGATGGCAGACAAGACAGCTGCGACGATGGGGATGGCGATGACCGAGAAGCAGGGCGGATCAGATGTCCGTGCCAACTCCACCAAAGCTCACTCCATCGGCGGAAACGGTGAGTTTGAGTTGGTCGGACACAAGTGGTTCTGTTCTGCACCTATGAGCGACGCCTTCTTGACACTCGCTTACACAGAGAAGGGACTCTCCTGCTTTTATGTCCCACGTTGGCGACCTGACGGGACGCGCAACCCATTTTATATCCAGCGATTGAAAGACAAGCTCGGCAACAAAGCCAACGCTTCTAGTGAGATCGAATACAACGGTACATGGGCCCGCCTCGTCGGCGAAGAAGGTCGAGGTGTTCGGACCATCATTGAAATGGTCCACCACACCCGCTTGGACTGTACACTCGCGACAGGTGGACTGATGAGACGTGCGCTGACAGAAGCCATGCACCACGCCAACCACCGCTCCGCGTTTAAGAAGAAGCTCATCGATCAACCTCTTATGAAGAACGTCCTCGCTGACCTCGCGATCGAGACGGAAGCTGCGACGACACTCGCGATGCGGATCGCACGTGCGTACGATGACTCGGCAGAGGACGCAAGCGCAGGTTCATTTGCTCGTATCGCCGTCGCGGTCGGGAAGTATTGGACCAATAAACGCGTCCCTGTGATGGTTCACGAGGCGATGGAGTGTCTCGGTGGTGCCGGGTATGTCGAAGAGTCTATCATGCCAAGGCTCTACAGAGAGGCCCCTCTTAACGGTATCTGGGAAGGTTCTGGGAATGTGATCTGTCTCGATGTGCTCCGCGCAATGCATCGTGAACCTGAGAGTGTTGGGCTCTTTCTCGCGGAGGTTGAGAAGGGGCGCGGAAGCCAGACTCAACTTGACGCGGCGATCGATAACCTCAAGAGCGAACTCTCCAACACTGATCAGCTCGAATTCCGGGCGCGTATGATCGTCGAAAAGATGGCGCTCGCCCTGCAAGGCAGTCTGCTCGTCCAACACGCACCGACATATGTCTCCGATACGTTCTGTGCGACGCGTCTCGGTGGGACGTGGGGACGTGCGTTTGGGACCATGCCCGTGAATGTCGATGTCGATAGTATTCTTCAGCGCGCACAACCCCTCCGCTAACATCGCCAAAAACGACAAAGCTCCCCTCTCAACCTCCCATACCTGATAACATCTTGCGTACCTCTTCCTTGTTTGCCTCGAACGTATCACTCGCAAGGGCACGAAGATCATCTCCCCTCAAGAGTAACTCTCGACCTGCGTTGTCGTAATATGTTGCGTTGATGTCTTCGTTATCTCGGAGAATTCGGAAGACAAGGTCGATGTTTTCGAGCATCGCTTCTGTCTCAAAGATCAAATGCACACGTGTCACTTGGACAGGCTGCGCAAAGGGGCCCATCACTTTCTCTCCGATCAGCGCGATATAGTGTTGAAGTGTGTTTTGTTCGGATGAGGAGAGGGGGCGATTGTGTCTGTATCGCTCGATGATGATACCGTCTTCGTCGACGGGGAGGGTAGAGCGCGCGCTTCTTTTGGCGAGGACTGTGTACAAACCGATGAAGGGGATGGCACCTACGATCACCAGACAAGCCAGGATAATCGAGCTGATCACGGGTGCCCATGAACAATACAAGTAGGTGGTCCCAAAGACCCCATACCCCAAGATAAGCCCTGATACTGCACCGATGATGTAGGATTGGAATTTGCTCGTGTAGACGACGCCTAATCCCACGCTTGCGATGGCTAAGACAGGTAACCAGACCGACAAAGAGAATCCCAAAAATGGCTTGAACCTTGAGCCGTCAATCGCTGCGAGACAAGCGATAACGATGACCCCTATGATCGCCTGCCTTCGCGGACTCTCCAAGTTAAAAACATTCATCTCTTCTTCATATTGGTAACGCAAGTTTGCCATGACATACCTCTTCAGAGTGTTTCGTTGTGTGGCGGAATCCTACGTAAGTGGTGGGGGGGCTGTCAATGTCTCTGTCTTGGACAGTGTCGTGTCCAACATCTGCACACCTCATGGTCACGATGTTTCTTGGTTTTATTAGGTTTGCTCTATGATTTCGGAGGTGTATCTTCTTTTTGAGGGGGCTGTGAGACATGGCATGACTTCTGCTTTGAGGGGGGACATCTGACACATACACAAAGGAGAGAGACCATGTCTTCACAGATGGCACAACAATTTGGACGTTACAATCTCACCGAGCGAATCGCAGTCGGTGGGATGGCTGAGATCTTCAAGGCGAAGACACAAGGTGCCTATGGATTTTCCCGTGACATCGTGATCAAACGTATCCTCGCAGAACATTGCGAAGATGAAACATTTGTCGAGATGTTTGTACAAGAAGCCCGCCTCGCTGCGATGCTACAACACCCCAACATTGCTCAAGTCCTCGAATTCGATCAAGTCGGTGATGAACTCTATATCGCGATGGAACTTGTCGAAGGTCTCGATCTTCGGGGCATGTTGTCGAGGTCCAAGCGGTACAGACTCCCCATCCCGACACAACTCACTCTCTTTATCGTGACCAAGATCCTCAAGGGACTCTCCTACGCTCACGAATTTTCCGATGCACAGGGTCCTCTTGAGATCGTGCATCGTGACATCTCTCCCCACAACATTCTCCTCTCCAGACGCGGTGAAGTCAAAGTCACGGACTTTGGGATCGCCAGGCTCGCGAGTCAGATCAGCTTCACATCAACAGGTGTCCTCAAAGGAAAAGCCGCGTACATGGCACCAGAGCAAACCTACACGAGCCGCGTCGATGCACGCGCCGATGTGTTCGCTGTGGGTGTCATCTTGTGGGAGATGCTGTGTGGACGACGGTTGTTCAAAAGCTCAAATGAAGTGTTGACGCTCCAACGTGTACGTGAAGCCGAGATCACACCTCCCCATCAGCTCAACCCACTCGTCTCCAGCGCGCTCTCAGATCTCGTGATGTGGGCCTTGCAGCGTGACGTAGAGCATCGCGCTCCAAGCGCCCGTACACTCGCTCATGAGTTAAGCTCATTTCTCGATCAAGGTGACCACGAAGAGCAGCTCGCGATGTTCCTCGCCGAACTTGAGCGACAAAAGCAACTGTCCAAACAACAAAGAGATTCCATTCATGCGAAAACGACGCCTTCCGGTACACCATCGAGAGATTCTCTTAGTGGTTTCGGTAGCTCTTCTTTCTCACACCAACACGTCTCACCTGATTCCATCGAAGCACTCTCCCTCGACAATGAACCACTCGTCCAACAACCTGAGCGCGACACTGTGAAAGTGAAGCCATCGGATTATCTTGGCGATATGCTCAATAGCAAGCCGACAACGACACAGGAGACACCCGATACGCCAGTGGACGAAGAGGTCTCTACGTTCGATCAAAGCCCTGCGGGGATGGGCGTAGGCCGTGCAAGCGATGCGCCAGTGGACGAAGAGGTCTCTACGTTTGATCCCTTTGGTCACGCACAAGAGGAGCCTGTTTGCCCACAAGAAGATTATCCAGAGGACGAAGTGACTGAACAAACTCCTCTCCCACAGACCGTCACATTACCACCAAGCAACGCGAGTGAGATCGAGACGATGGCGATTCGCCCTGCTGACTTGAATGTGACCTCCTTCCTCCGTCAAGATGATGTCCCCAAAGTAGAAGGGCGCGAACATGACCCCGCGTCCGCAGAGACTGAACAGATCAAGCTCGCCAAAAAATCAGGGTTGTCCATGGCAAAGCTCGCTCTGTGGGGAGGGATCTCGATCTTTGGGTTGGGGACGCTGACTGCCTTGACTTTGTTGATGATGTCTTGAGTAGGCTTGAGGTTACGCTGAAGGCGAAACCCACGTGAATGCTTCTTGGATGTGTTCTTGAATCTCTGTTGGGGTGTGTGACTGAAAGGATTGAGGGCTCTCTTCGATACGTAAGTATCGAAGTTTTGGCATCTCTGAACCATAGGTGATGACAGTGTCCGCCGGACGGTTTTTGCGCGAACCGTGTTTGCGAAGTGAGCGCGTATCTTTGAATGTACAATGTTGTAGTGAGGGGGTCTCCATATGAATACTGTGTGTCCAGTACAATCCACTCACATAAAACTCTTCGAGGCTCTCATTTTGTACGTTGAGTGTGTATAAACTCGTCGCTTGCGGGAGAATGAGCCGTTTGAGTCTTGTCAGCTTTGCGAGGGAGGGGAATGTGCTGACGTTGGAGATACTGCGGATCTCGATATCTTCCAGCCAGGTCAATTGTTCGAGGGGGACGAGATGAGGGATGTCTTTACCATCTGTGATGTACAATGAGCGGAGTGATTCCAAATTGGCGAAAGACTCGATAGAGCGAAGATCACTGACCCCCTGAATGATCAGCTTCTCCAGTCTGTTAAAGGGGCTGAGAAAGTCGAGGTGTTCGAGAAAGGTACATTGGTGGAAGGTGAGCTCTCTGAGCTGTGTAGCGGCCTGTAGACACGATGTATCGAAGGCCGGGGGGAGGGAGTGCAAGGAGAGGGATTCGAGTCTGGGCAGTTTGGCGAGACCGTGGATGTCCAACAATGTTTCACAATTGCGGAGTGTCAGTGATTGTAGCTGTGGGAGATCTTCCTCTTCGAAGCTCATCTTGATCTTGTGTCCGACACGTTTGCGATTGCAGTGGATCAGGGTCAGGTGTTTGATGCTTCGAAAACGCTTCTTGATCTCCTTGGGGAGCTGGAGCCAGCTCTTGTACCGAAGGATGAATGTATCGATATTCCGAAGACTTTCGATCGTCTTCAGGCTCTCCTGCCGATAGGACTCGATGTCCGTGTAGCTGAGGTCGAGGGTTTTGACCAGAGGCCAAAGTGGCGAATTATACGTTGTAAAGGCTGGTCGCAATGTGGGGGACCATTGTTCAAGGTGGGAGCGAGCGTATTCCATTCCTACATCTCTCTCATCGCCGGCAGGCCAGTCGTAAAAGAGCTCCCGTAGCTTTTTCCAGAGTGCTTGTGAGGGTGGCTCGATGAGGAGGTTACGTAGCTGTGAGATGCGACTCTCTTCAGTATGTGTTGATGTCATGATAGAGCCTTTCTGTTGGGGCCTTTTGTCTCACCTTACCAGGGGACAACCTGGAAATCCTTAAAGAGTTTGCCATGAATGGAGACGTCGAACAAGAGCGATTGATAGATGGGGTCGGTGATCCTTGTGGCGGCGTCGTCGAAGTCGAGAGGTGCCTCAACGCCGAGCTCAATCCACTTCTCTCGTGTGATCATGCCGTTCTCGATCGAGGCCCAGCCAGGGTCGACTCCAACCCTGTATAGTCCGAGCTTTGTGTCCGCGTGTGCTCCTGAAAAGGTCAACATGTTGAGGGCGGACTTCGTCATGTTGGTGTGGGGGTGTTTTGCTCCCTTTGTCGGTTTCTTGGAGGTGACAAATTGTCCTTCAATCGACGTGACGTTGACGATAAAACGCTTCTCAAAAGGAGAATTCAACATCAACGGCCTGAGATGTTTCATCAACAAAAAGGGCGCCATCGCGTTGATCATATGGACCTCCAACAGCTCAAAGTCCTCCACATCTTCGATCTCTTGCTCCCACGATGTGTACGCTCTGTTATCCGCTGGTTGACCATACATGTTCAGTTCGTTTTGAGGAAAACTGTGTGGATCTTCTTGAAAGTCCTCTGCGAGGATCGGCAGACTTGACAGAACAGGTGCATATTGTCTCTGTGTGATATCGTCGGAGAGGGGAAGCAGCTCGCTCGACAATTGGGAGGTTGTGTTTTCTGTGAGTTGACGAGAGGAGTGGGTGTGCTTTTGGTAGAGGGCTTTGCAGACATCCGACAAGAGCTGGTAAGCGTCCTCTGATTCGAAGGGTTGGGATTCATTGTGAAGGATCGGGTTGTAGTAAGGTGTGGGTCTTCTGATCGTTTGGGCGGCGTTGTTGATCAGGATATCGATGTGGGTGTGTTGTCTCTTGATATCTTCCACAAAGCCTCGAATCGCAGGAAAGGAGCGTAGATCCAGCGCGTGGATTTCAAGTCGGTCACGCCACGTGTGAAAGTCAGCTTCGCGAGCGTATGTCTCCGCCGCAGACTTGGGGAAGCGTGTCGTCGCGATGACATGTGCACCAGCCCGAAGCAAGCGCAACGTGGTGGCGTAGCCTATCTTGATCCTGGCACCTGTCACGATCGCGATTCGACCTCGAAGATCGACCTGTTGTGACCGTCGCTCCCGATTGACCTCCCCACATGACACACACATCGCAGCATAAGAGGGGTGTCGCTCCAACATAAACTGTTTGCAACAATAGCAACGTTTGCGACTTGCCAACCGCAAACCAATCACCGCGTTCCCTGGTAGGCGCTCCGGTTCATCTGTTTGTTCGGGTTCTTCTTGGGGCGGAACTTTCTCCTGGTGTCGCTCGTAGGTGGATTGGAGCCTCATGGCAGCCTGCAAGATCACTTGGAAACGTGGGTGGGTTTCGTAGCCTTCGATGTCCTGCGCAAACTGCTGAAGTGTTTTGAGGCAGTGGACAATCTCACGTTCTTGAAGTGGTCGACGAGGTTTTTTGGCCATCAAGCTCCTCCTGCTGCAAAAATCGAATCCATTTCGTGATGAGATGGACTATACTCTTTTGTGTCCTCACCCTAAAGGAGAATCCCTTATGGAGATCGTATGTCAATCCGAACGACTGCTCGCTCGAAGGTGGCGAGAGGACGACGCAGAGACGTTGTATGCCATTTATCGAGAACCCAAAGTGGTCGAGTTCTTAGGTGTCGCGCCTACTCCCTCACTTGAGGTCCAGCGCGAACGCATCCCAGGTCTCCTGCGCACCTATGAGCGGTATGGCGAAGGTTTCGGTGTATGGGCGATGCAGCGCAAAGAGGATGGTGTCGTCGTTGGGACGATTATGCTCAAACATCTCCCGTACGATAAAGAACAACTCTCCGAACATATCGAGATTGGATGGCACTTAGGGGTCCCTCATTGGGGACAAGGGTATGCGACCGAGATGGCAGAGGCGATGCTCGCATATGGTTTCAAGCGGCAAGGATGTCATGAGATCCACTGCGTCGTGGAGCCTGGAAACGATCGCTCCGTTGCCGTCGCGAAACGACTCGGCATGACAGAGCTTGAGAGGACAACGAAATACTACGATGGATTGGAGCTTCACCACCTTCTCATGACAAAAGAGGCGTGGAGCGCATTACATACACCAACTTGAGGCGCTTTATGATTCGGCGTGTTTGTCTTCTGCTTTGTTTTCTCTCTCTGTTTGTCTCTTCTTTTGTCGAGGCTGCCGACAAAAAATACCTGTTTGTCGGAAACAGCTACACCTTTGGCAACCAACCACATTCCCTCCAAGAGATCACGGAGACACTCTTGGAGTTGAATATCCCAGCCTGGAAAGATGTCTTCACCGAACAGATCGCGTATGGCGGCTATCGCTGGGAGCAGCACGCCAAAGACGCCGACGGGACCAACGGCGACAAGGCGCTTCGTGAGCGGCTTGTGGTGAGCACTGACCCCAATCACATGTGGGACATTGTGTTCTTCCAAGAGCAAAGCCAGATCCCAGGTTTTCCTTCGACGTCTCCTTATTGGACAGCGAGTCTACAGAGTCTCAAGATCATGCATCAGTTTGTGGCACGAAAGGGCGCAAAGACGATGCTCTTGATGACGTGGGGGCGTCGTGAGGGGGATCCTCAAAATAGAACCTTGTTTCCGGACTTTAAGGGGATGCAATCGCGTTTGACGCAGGGGTATACCCAATTCGCGAAGCAGGCTTCCACGACGGCTGCGCCCGTATGGATCGCCCCTGCTGGGCTTGCGTGGGAGGCGATCTTTGACGACCTTCGATCAAAAGGGCAGGTGCCAGCCCAGCAAGGGACCGTCTTTTGGGGGCTTTACGAAGGTGACGGCAGTCACCCCAGTCAGCAAGGTTCCTATCTCGCGGGATGTGCCATCTTCTCGTCGATAACAGGACGTTCGACAGAAGGGACGAGCTGGTATCCCAACAACGCTCTTGGTGCAAGTGAGCGGACCTACCTACAAAAAATGGCCTCTCAGGCTGTACTCCAACAGGCTTTTATCCTGCCGTATCCCTGGACCTTTGCGTGGAAGGATTACGTTGGGCCAACGGATGTCTCTCACACGGGAAAAGTGATCTCAGGCCTCAACATTTGGCCATATGTGCGAGTCGCTCAGACGCTCCCAAAGATGGCGTCGATGTGGATCGGTGCACCTCACACAGGAGGGGCTGGAGGAGGGCGGCTGCGTCTTGTCGCTGGCGCTTCTATGGAGGTCGATGCGCTCGTTGTGGGGAAAGATGCGACGGGTTCTCTCGATGTACGAGGGGGGACACTCAAGGTGAAGACGCTCACACTCGCAGATGGGACGAATGCTTCGGGGAGTGTTTTACTTCGAGCTGGAACTGTAGAGGCCGAGACGATCACATTAAAGAGCAACTCTTCTTCTTTCTCCTTGGAGGGAGGGGAGCTCTTTTTCGAGACATTTATGGGGGAGCTTCGTGTCGATAAAGGTTCGATCACACCGCTCGCGAGAGCGGGGGCTGCACATGTCGATGGGGCGTTGTTGTTGTCCAAAGATGCGACGTACAATGTTCACATCACAAAGGCGCAAAGTGGGACGTATGACGTGAGTGTTTTGCACGTCGCAAAGACCGCGAAGCTCTCGGGAGAGTGCAAGGTCTTGCCTGCTGCGGCGTTTGTGCCGCCTGCCAGTCTCGTCGTGTTGCGGGCGAAAGACATCCAGATCACAGCGGACTTCCGTGTGAATGCGAAGCTCCCCGTCCAATACAGTGTCCAAAGTGGCAGTGATGGGCAAAAAGAGCTCGTGTTGACCTTCTCGAAGGTGACACAAGAGTCGGTATCAGAAGAGGTCCATGAGTTTGTAAAGGAGTCGATCTCCGAGCCCGTAAAAGAGGCGATTCGAGAGGAGAGTCCAAGTGTGGATACCAAAGAAAAGCCTCAAGGGCACGAAGTTGTCGAATCGAGCTTTGAGCCTTCTGATGAGATCTCAACGAGACCGGACGCTGGGGGACGTGATGTGTCTGCACCAGAGGAGAGCGGAGATACACCGATACAAGGGGGATGTTGTGAGCTGGGGGCGTTTCCTGAGAGCATGTCTTTTTGGTGTATGGTGTGTTTGTTGATGGGGCTTTTTGTCAGCAGACGCCGTGTCAATGCGAGTGAACATTTGGGCTGACGTTGCCTGTTTGACAAGTATATGGGGCTTGTCATCACTTCCTAATCCATGTACAACCACTGCAAACCTTTCCTTCTTTGAATAGGCTCCCAGCTCTATGGTCTCGCATTTTTTGGAAGATGAAGATGCGATGAGATGGGATGAATGCATCTTTTTTGGATTTCTTTTGGAACTTTCTATTTGTTTCTGCGTTCTAAGAGCTTGTCCGTAACATCTGTGCCTGTATCTCCACAGAAAGACATCCCGTCATGGTTCTGATGTTTTCGGTATGATGAGTGTTTTGTTCCTTTTGGACGTTTTGATGGAATGCATTTTTTGTCCCCCGTTTTGTCGTTGTATATGAGTTCATGTGATGTGTAGATGTGGAAATAGATGTTTGTCCCAAACACAAGGAGAGCACATATGAAAAGGATGTGGTCCGCGGTGTGGGTTGGTCTCATGGTGTGCATGATGATCCCCTACGCACATGCAGGAAAGCTTGGATTTCTCGAAGAATTTGTATTGGCAAAGGATCGTAGCAAGGTCCTCAAGCAGCTGATCCCTGGCACACGTGATTACTACTACTATCACGCCCTTCATTATCAAAACCTCGGAAAGACAGGGAAGGTCAAGGCACTCCTCAAGCTCTGGAAGAAGAAACATCGTTGGGATTCCCGACGCAAGGAGATCGAACACCGACAGGCGTTGTTGGCGTACAGTAAGAATCCACAAGAGACGCTGAAGTATCTGCGTAAAAAGCTGTACCTTCGCTTTTATCACCGACGCAGAGTGGCCGGTCAAAAGTCGACGTTGCCCAATGCGTTCGATCAAAAGAAGATCTCCCGCGCGACACTGACGGCCAAGGGACTCAAGAGATACTCTTATAATCTTTATCCCTTCGAGTCTTCCGCGTTGTATTGGCTTGCTGAGAAGAAACTCAATCCAAAACAACGACGTCGCCTCCTCAATCGTCTGAAAAACCCCGACATTCCCAATCTCGTGCCAATGATCATCGCTGACCTCAAGTACAGCCATGGTCGTTCATTTGGTTCGGCTGGGATTCACAGCAAACTGACCCTCAAGCAGCTCGAAGCGTGTTTGAAGTTGCGCCCCTCGTTGTTGAAAAGTAGCACCTTCGTCAACACCTACCTCACCAAGCTCAAGCCCGGTGCTGACGTTGATATCCGTACAAATCGTGCTGCCCATCTCGCCTATCTCAATCGTTTGTGGGATTTCGTCAAGCGCTTGCCTGCTGCACAAAACTCCCTCAAGCTTCACGTCTACTACCACATCCTCAAGTACGATCATGAGGACGGTACGTACGACAAATTGAAGTTTTTGGAGTACGTGAAGATCCCCCGATATGCGACGTACATCAACAACAAATACATCAGCAATCATCCCGAACGCTACAACAAAGCGAACCGTTACAAAACCTACGGAAGCACCGCATTGCCCCGTGTCGGTAACGATGAGCCTTTGATCCGCGCGTATCTTTCACACTACTTCGTCAAAGAGACGACCACCCAACCCTACGAGTGGTTGCTCCGTAAGTCCTACCTCAAGACCTTGTTTGCCAAAACAAAAATCCTCAACGGGATCGGTAACCAAGAGAAGTGGTTTGCGATGTTGTCTCCAGCTGCCAACAAAGCACTCAAGAAGCGCGTTGATATCGACTTCGCAGCCTCTAACAAAAAGTACTTCAAGCCCAGTGACGATGTTGTCCTCGACGTCTACCTGAAGAACATCAAAAATCTTCTCGTCAAAGTCTACGAGATCAACACCGACAGCGTGTACCGTCAGAGCAAAAAAGGTGTCAAAACAGACGTCCAACTCGATGGACTCGTCGCAAACTCTGAAAAGGTTTACAAGTACACTTTCGCACCATTCCGTCGTCACAAACAAACGTTTACGTTTAAGACGATGAAAAAGCGTGGTGTGTACGTGATCGACTTCATCGGTAATGGCAAAAACAGTCGTGTGCTCGTGCAAAAAGGACGTCTTCAGTATGTCGTCCGCACAAGTGTGGCAGGGCAGGCCTTCCGTATCCTCGACGAAGATGGGAAACCTGCACCCAACGCCAGCTTGTGGCTTGGTGGAAAGACATACAAGCCTCGTAAAAATGGCGAGATCATTGTGCCCTTCACCAATCGCCCTGGTCGTGTGCCTGTGATCCTCAAGAGCGGTAGCTTTGTGAGCCTTGATCACGTCAGTCACGAAAGCGAAACATACAATTTTTACGCAGGTCTATACGTCGATCGTGAGAGTCTGATCAAACGCAAAAAAGCCACCGTGATCGTTCGTCCCTCGTTGTTCCTCAACGGGACACCTGTGACGATGAAGATTCTCAAAAATACAACCCTCAAAATGACCTCCGTCGATCGTTTTGGTGTACGCACTTCCACAACGGTCAACAACTTTGCACTCCACGGTGATCGCGAAAGTACACATACCTTCCGTGTCCCAGAGAATCTCAGTTCTTTGTCCTTTGTGTTGACGACACACGCCAAAAACGTGAGCAAGAACAAAGAGCAGACTTTCACGAAACGTCACTCTGTCAAACTCAATCAGATCGACAGGACCGTGAAGCTCGCTGCATTCCATCTGTTGTATGGTAGTGACCAATACACTGCGTACTTGTTGGATCGTGTGGGTCGTCCCATTCCCAACACCAGCGTATACGTCAAGGTGAAGCACCGTGATTTCCGCCGCAATGTCTACCAGACATTGCAAACAGGCGCATTTGGTCAGATCGAACTTGGTGAGCTTCAAGATATCGCGTGGTTGGAAGTTCGCGCATCTGGACTTGCGAAGAGACGTTGGTACCTGCGCCAGGACCGTCAGGTGATCTCGACGACTTGGACGACATCGGTTGGTCGTGCGCTCTACATTCCTTACACAGGCGAGCTTGGGAAAGATCTTCACGAAGAGTTCTCCCTCTTCGCGCTCAAAGGTGGTTCATTCGCTGAAGATGTGACTGACCAACTGAAGTTTGCACCTGGCTACGTCAAAATCGACGATCTTCCGGCTGGCGATTACAAACTCTTCTTGAAGCGAAGAAATATGTCCGTGTCGATTCACATCGTCAAAGGCGCAAAGGTCGATGATCACGTCGTTGGACAGAAGCGTATCCTCAGCCTGAGCCGCTCCAAGCCCGTTCAGATCCTCGCAACAGCTGCAAACAAAAAGGCGTTCGACATTCTCGTCGCCAACGCGACCAAGCGCACACGTATTCACGTTATCGCGACGCGCTTCTTCCCTGAGTACAACGTCTACCGTGCCCTGGCCAAAACCGGCTCTGAGTCCGGTGTTTGGAGAACGGTCTCTCCCTTGAAGTCGCACTACCGTGTTGGACGCGACATTGGAGACGAGTATCGTTATATTCTTGAGCGCAAGAACGCTCAAAAGTGGGTTGGCAATATGCTCACACGTCCAAGTCTGCTTTTGAATCCCTGGGCTATCAGCAAAACGACGACCAAAACCCTCGATGGAAAAGGTGGTGGTGGCTTTGGTACGTCCGGAAGAGGCTACGGAGGCGGTGGACGCCGTGCATATGGTCGTGGTGGTATGAAGCTTCGAGAAGGTCGACTGTATGGTGAAGTGAAACCCAATCTGGACTTTCTGCCTGAAGGTTCCGTTGTGTTGAGCAACCTTAAGCCCGACGCCAAAGGTAAGATCTCCATCCCCCTTAAGACACTCGCTGGACATCAACACGTCCACGTCATCGCGATTGATGAAGGTCAGACGTTGTATCGTCAAACATCCATTGACGGAACATCCGTCAACTTTGTTGATCTTCGCTTGCGCAATGGCCTTGATCCCAAGAAACACTTCACCGAGCAGAAGCAAGTCGACATCTTGCCCAAAGGCAAGGCGTTTGTGCTCAAAGATATCACAACCTCGACCTTCAAGACTTACGATAGTCTGCAAAAAGTTCACGCGCTGTTTGCTGCGCTCAACAGCAATCAACACATGCGTACGTTTAGCTTCTTGCTCAAGTGGCCGACTTACAAAGCCGCCAAAAAGCGCGAGCTTTACTCCAAGTATGCCTGTCACGAATTGAACTTCTTCTTGTACAAGAAAGATCCAGCCTTCTTTAAAGCAGTGATCCGCGGCTATATCGCGAATAAGCGTGATAAGACCTTCATGGATCACTACCTGACAGGTGGTGATTTGTCCAAGTATGTCAAACCTTGGGCGTTCAAACAGCTTAACATCGTCGAGAAGATCTTGCTTGGACAGGTTGTCAAGTCTGAGATCGCGAACATTCAACGCTATGTCTCCGACAAAAACGAATTGTTGCGAAAACAACTGCGCAAGATCAACATGTTGTTTGAGACCGCCCTGAAGGTCGGTGCGCTCAGTGGTGGCGGAAAACTTGGTGACCTGTTACTCGACGCTCGCAAAAAAATTCGTCTGGCAGCCGAAGAGAAGTCCGTAAAGAGCGCAGATAAGCCATCTGCGTCGACGATATCCCCGTCTGCTGCGCCTGCGCCCAAAGTGCTCGGTGACTTCTATGGCAAACTGAAGAAAAAACTCCGTAGGAGACGTGCTCGTCGTCGATACAACAAAAACTTTAAGTATGAGATGAAGAAAGATGCGCCTTCTGATGACGAGCCCAGCGAACAACGCAATGACAGTGATCTCACTGAGAGAAAACGTCAGCGTCAATTTTACCGCAAGCTCGAAAAAGCCAAAGAGTACGCAGAGAACAACTACTACAAGTTGACGGTTTACGCACAAAACGCGAATCTCGTGAAGGTGAACGACTTCTGGAAGGATTATGCAACCTACAAAGGTGATGCATTTATCTCTCGCCATGTCGCGAAAGCCAGCAAGAACTTCACTGAGATGATGTTTGCGCTCTCCGTGTTGGATTTGCCGTTCAAGTCACCAACCTTTAAGGCGGACTTCAAAGGTTCACAGATGACTCTGAAGCTCGGTGCACAGGCGATCGTCTACCACAAGTCGATCCAACAGGCGAAGCCATCCACACAAAAGACTCCCATCCTGGTCAGCCAGAACTTCTTCCAGTACGGACGTCGATACACCTACAAGCGTGGGAAGCGTATCGATCGTTACGTTCGCGATGAGTTCGTCAAGCGCAAGGTCTACGGTTGCCAAATTGTTGTGACCAACCCGACCTCTTCGCGTCAAAAGCTCGATCTGTTGATGCAGATTCCCCATGGCGCTGTGCCTGTCCTCAACGGACGTTACACAAAGAGCAAGACGATCAACCTGCGTTCCTACCGAACCAAGTTGTTGACGTACTACTTCTACTTCCCGGATGCAGGGACATATGCACACTATCCAGTGCACATCTCCACCAACGGTCAGTTGCTCACGTTCGCGAAGGTGAAGACCTTTAAAGTTGTCGATAAGCCAACCAAAACGGATAAGACGACATGGGAGTATATCTCACAAAACGGTACGGACAAGCAGATCCTCGACTATCTTGCGTCTCATAACGTCCATCGTCTGAATCTTTCGAGAGTTGCATGGAAGGTCCGTAAGAGCGCGTCTTTCTACAAGGCGTTGATGGCCCATTTGAGAAGCCGCCACGTCTACAACAGCGTGTTATTTGGGTACGCTGTTAAATACAACGATGCTGAGAACCTTCGGGTGCTGCTCCGTCACCGTTCATCTTTTGTCAATCGTTGTGGGATGTATCTGAAGAGTCCATTGTTGAACATCGATCCTGTCGAGCGTAAGCGCTATCAGCATCTCGAATACTGGCCACTGGTCAACGAGCGCGCGCATAAGTTCGGTAGTGAGCGTAAGATTGCGAACAACAAACTCTTTGCACAGTACACCCGTTTGATGGGTGTGTTGAAGTACCGTGCGAGCTTCGATCAAGACGAATTGATGGCATTGACGTACTATCTCTTGTTGCAAGATCGTGTCCCCGAAGCGCTTGCGTTCTTTAAGCGCGTGGACGGCACCAAGCTCGCGACGAAGTTGCAGTACGATTACTTCCGTGTGTACTTCGACTTCTTCACGGAGAAGCCCCTCAAAGCACGTGCGATCGCCGAGAAGTACAAGGCATACCCTGTCAAACGCTGGCGTCAATTCTTCACGAGTGCGCTTCGACAACTCGATGAGATTGAAGGCAAAATTAAAGGGAAGGTCGTCAATAAGAAGGACCGAACTGAGCAACAAACGGATGATTCGACCAAAGTCGCTTCCTTCGATTTTGGTGTAGAGTCCAAGAAGGTCACGATCACATTCCAGAATGTGAAGACGTTCAAGGTCAACTACTATCTGATGGACATCGAGCTGTTGTTCTCCCGCAAGCCTTTTGTGCAAAAACACACAGGTCGTTTTTCCTACATTCGACCTAACCTGACACAAATGGTCAAGGCCAAAGGGAACAAGTTGTCCTTTGCGTTACCCAAGCGATTCCACAACAGCAACGTGATGATTGAGATCTCCGCAGAGGGGATCAAGAAGTCCAAAGCCTACTACGCTCATTCCCTCAACGCGATGGTGATCGAGCAGTATGGGCAGGTCCGCATCACACATGCTGATACAAACAAGGCGCTCTCCAAGGTCTACATCAAAGTGTATGCGCGTATGAAGAATGGCACCGTACGTTTCTACAAAGATGGATATACCGATCTTCGTGGGCGCTTCGACTATACGTCACTCAACACCAACGCGATCGACCACGTCAGCAAATTCTCCATCCTGATCCTCAGCAAGCAACACGGTGCTATCGTCCGTGAAGCGAACCCCCCCAAACAATAATCTGCTCTGCAATCATCCACCTCAACAAGCCTCACAATCCCTGAGTCTTCGGCTCTTCCCTCCTCTCAAAAGGTTTGAGAGGAGGGGCCATTTGCCCGATGTATACGAGATATACTTTAATGCTGCTCCGGCGGATGTTGCACTCGTGTCTCCGCAAACTCCCCTGATTCCACCAAATCATCCCCATCTTTCTGGCGGATATAGCAAGGCCATATCCTTGTATCACTCGACTGCTCGCCTGCTTTCAGTGGGTTTTTTGCGTCTTCACTTGCAATCATCCACCTCAACAAACTCTCCACCCTGAGCCTCCGGCTCTTCCCTCCTCTCAAGCCTTTCGAGAGGAGGGACCAATTAACCGATATGTACGGGGTTTAGCTTGAAATCTGATCCGGCGGATGTTGCACTCGTGTCTCCGCAAACTCCCCTGACTCCACGAGTTCATCCCCTTCTTTCTGGCGGATATAGCAAGGCCATATCCTTGGATTCC
>MDTC01249579.1_pt1 | contig 70732 bp, 58 predicted proteins | sample 811181 | NCBI WGS metagenome assembly MDTC01 (sample SAMN05326644, study PRJNA326480) | marine metagenome | isolation source: seawater | place: Pacific Ocean: North | collected 2011
AAATCATCTAATGCAATGTCAACACCTACCCATTGACCTTGAGCTACTCCTGTGGTTTCAATGTCTTCTTGAGCCGGATCTGTAGTAGTGTTTACTAATTTTAATCCTATCGTTTCACCATCAGCTGACCAATAATCAAAATGAACGTGAGTCATTCCTGACAAGTCTGTTGGGTTACCATAATCAGTTACGATACCTGTGAAATCTAAATCAAAATATTTGATGGTGTTGTTTCCTTCGAGTTGAATTTCTTCAAATCCAGAACCTGACCATTCAGTTGGTAATTCACTAACTGTCGTAGGGGTATAGGCATCACTGTAGATTGAAATAACATTAGCGGCGTCTTTGGTTGGTGTTGGAGCTGCAGTGGTTGGTGCAGTGTTTCCACCTCCTCCATTATCGTCAACATAAAAATATAAATTGTCCATATATAATGTAATTGTTCCTGCTACCATATTGTCAAACAATATTTGAGTTACAGCAGAACGATCAAATGCAAAATCATCTAATGCAATGTCAACACCTACCCATTGGCCTTGAGCTACTCCTGTAGTTTCAATGTCTTCTTGAGCCGGATCTGTAGTTGTGTTTACTAATTTTAATCCTATCGTTTCACCATCAGCTGACCAATAATCAAAATGAACGTGAGTCATTGATGATAAGTCTGTTGGGTTACCATAATCAGTTACGATACCTGTGAAATCTAAATCAACATATTTGATGGTGTTGTTGCCTTCGAGTTGAATTTCTTCAAATCCAGAACCTGACCATTCAGTTGGTAATTCAGTAACTGTGGTAGGGGTGTAGGCATCACTGTAGATTGAGATAACATCTGCAGCGTCACGCGCTGGTGTTGGAGCTGCAGTAGATGGTGCATCTCCTCCCGTGGCTTCAGCATAGAAATAAAGGTTATCCATGTATAAAGTGATATTACCTGCCGGCATGTTGTCAAAAAGAATTTGAGTCACTTGAGAGCGATCAAATGCAAAATCATCTAATACAATGTCAACACTTACCCACTCATTCTTTGTAGTAACTCTAGTTTCTATGTCCTCTTGACTTATAACTGTGTTTACTAGTTTTAATCCGATTTCTTCTCCATCAGCAGTCCAATAGTCAAAGTGAACATGCGTCATGCCTGTTAAATCTGTTGGATTATTATAATCGGTAACAATTCCCGTGAAATCAAGACCGGCATATTTAACCGTATTGTTTCCAGCGATTTGAACCTCTTCATATCCTGACGAAGACCATTCAGTTGGGAACTCAGTCACTGTGATTGGCGTATAGGCATCACTATAAATAGCGATAACATCTGCAGCGTCTTGTGTTGGAGTTGGTGCAGCCATTGTTGGCGCATCATTTCCGCCGTTACCGCCGCCGCCGTTGTCAGAAGTAACTTCAATATTATCAACGTAGAAGGTTTCTCCTCCACCGTTTGTTCCAAAGTCTGGGAAGACTACAACTGCATCATAGGTAGTTGTGGTAGCAAATCCACCATTGGCACCTGTCATGTCAAAATATAGTGTCTCCCACATTCCAGCTTGAGTAGACGATACACTTACTTCTGCAAAAGTCGAAGCTCCACCTCCTGTATTTGTACTTGAATCTTCAAGTTTCAATAAAATTGGCGTTCCTACTCTTGGTGACCATACATCTATTTTAACCGTTGTTCCAGCCGACCAATCAATTGCACCATTTAAATTTAATGAGGCACCTGCCCAAACTTCTGCTCCGGCATTTTTAGTAATAGCTGTAACATTTGCTGATGTATTACCATTGGTGTCAGGATTGGCAATAACCTCGGCAGGGTCAACACCTCCAAATACACCCCAAGTGTAGTCCTCAGTATCACTGTTTTCAAAACCTAATGGTAATTGTGGTCTTTCTTTACTTGTGCCTTCAACCAATTCGATGTCATCGAAATAGTAAGTCGTATCATCTCCTGAGTTTCCAAAATCAAAGAATATAATGACTTTGTTATAAGAAATTTCCGGATTGATTTGAGCAGCAAAATTGAATGATAAGGTTTCCCATGCACTTGCGTTTTCAGTGGTTGCATCAACTTCAATTCCAACTGGTGGGTCGCTGCTGTCTTCTAATTTCATTTTTACTGTACCTCCAGCTTTTGGAGACCAGGCCTTCATTTGAAGCGTGTTACCTTGCGTAAAGTCAATAGCGCTTCCTAGAGTGATTATTGATCCTGCGAATACGGCTGAACCTGTAGTCTTTAAAATCGACCCTACTTTAGCACTTTCGTTACCATTAGTATCTGGGTTGTCTACAACAGAAGCAAAGTTTCCTTCAAAATCAAAGAACTCATAAGCAACAGTAGCATCTTCGAAATCAATAGGTAATTCTATTGAACCTGTTGGTCCAGTGATTGAAACGGTCTCTGTCGCTTCAGAAGTGGCAGCTCCAGCTCCTTTAGCTGTAACTGTAATGGTGTAATCGCCAGCTTCAGCATACTCGTAAGTCGCTGATTCACTTGCCAAAATACTTTGTACGTCTGCACCTTCAACGCCAAAGTCTACATCAAACATAGACGCATTGTCTGCGGTTGGTGTAACCGTAACTTCAAACAAGTTGGTTTCCGAAATAGCGGCATTTACTGCTAGGTTAGCAGGTGCTGCAAAAGTAACGTTAACTGGTTTTGTGATTTCTGCGGTTAAACCTGTTGATCCAACAGCTACCACTCTTAAGGTATAATCACCTTCTTCGTAAGTATGTGTAGCGCTTGAACCTGGGTTCACTGTCGTAGGAGCAGTTGTTGCATCTCCCCAATAAAGGTCGAATCTACTTGCACCATCTGCAGTTGGAGTGACCGTTACGTCACCTGAGTTGTCTGTCGAAACTACGACTGTAGCAGCAACATTACTTGGAGGCATAACCTCTGGTTCTGGCTCCTCGTCTTTTTCACAACTCACTAAAACTATGGCCATTAGGGCCATAAAAGCTAATAATTTCTTAGTTGTATTCATCTTCTTTTTAAAATTAATTAGTAGTTATTTTAATATCCTGGGTTTTGAGACCAGCGATTTCCCGCTAGTTCAATTTCTATATTTGGAATGGGAAACAACTCGTGTTTTCCACTTACAAATCCTGTGATTGCGCTGGCTGCTCTTTGGGTTCTCACCAAATCAAAGAAGTGATGTCCCTCACCCATAAACTCTAACCTGCGTTCTTGATAAATGACCTCTGTTAAGGCCTGACCTGTTTCTGCTGCCGAAGTAAGTCCAGCTCTACCGCGAACTCTATTCAAATAAACTTGTGCTCTTGTATCGCTGATTTGTCCTCTATTCAATGCTTCTGCAGCCATGAGTAAAACATCTGCAAAGCGAATAGATCGGTAGTTGTTTGGATTGGTCAAGTTCGCATCTGGGGTATTTAAATCTCCTTGACGCGCTAAATATTTTCTATTGTAGTATCCTGTATGCTCAAAGCCAATATCGTAAGAAACGTCAGTGTTAGCATTGGCCCAAGCCTCGATATCGAGAATGGCTACATCTCTTCTCAAATCTTGAGGTTCAAATGCTTGATAGGCTTCTGCTGTTGGTACGTTGAAACTAAATCCTGATTCGAAAACAGGACCCGAATAGTTTCGAATTCCATTAAATCCTACAGCAATATTCCCTTCTGAACACTGCAAACATCCAAAACCTGCTCCTTCTATATCAGTGTACTGCACTTCAAAAACAGACTCTATAGTATTCTCGTTATCATTTTCGAAAAGGGTGCCGTAATCACCAACTAAATCATAGGCTCCAGAATTGATTACCTCCTCAAGTGCAGTTGCAGCAGCTTCGAAATCCCCTTGATACAAATGTATTTTTCCTAGTAAGGCTAAGGCGGATCCTTTGGTCACTCTTCCTGCTTCGGCAGTAACATCTGGTAAGACCTGTGCCCCTTGAGCAAGATCAACTTCAATCTGCGCATAGATTTCTGCCTTTGGCGTACGATCTATGATGTATTGATCTCCAAATTGAATGCGCTGATCTAATACAAATGGAACATCTCCAAACCATTTAATCAATTCGAAATAATAGTATGCTCTTAAAAAACGGGCTTCTGCCAAAATCACTTCTTTTTCCGCAAATTCAATATTGTCTTTAAACTCTAAAATAAAATTGGCTCGATTGATTCCTGCGTACATCCAAGACCACATATCTCTTAGTTGCTGGTTCACTGGTGTGTGAATCATGTCGTCGATTTCTTGAATTCCAGGAACATCTGTTGCAGATTCCCCGCCGGCTAAGGTGTTGTTAGACGCGATTTCTCCAAGCATAATATTGATATATGTTGCCTGTAATAAATCATATGCGGCAATCAACGCTGACTGATAATCTTCTGGTGTATTGAAAAAACTTTCAGAATCTTGGTCAAAAGAATCTACGTCGACAAAGTCGTCTGAACATGCCAAAAGAACCGAAAATAAAACGAGTGCTAAATATTTTTTCATTGCCCTTACATTTTTAGGTTTAATCCAAGTAATACAGTTCGAGGAACTGGATAAAATCCATAATCAATTCCTCCTCCGATAGGCTCGCCTGAGCTTGCAGATGGGTCGAATCCTCTATACTTTGTAAATGTGAATAAATTGTTTCCTGAGAGGTATAGTCTGAGTTTTGTCAAACCTAATTTTTCAAGTGTTTCTGGTTTAAATGAATACCCAATTTGCGCATTTTGTAAACGCACAAATGAAGCGTCTTCAACAAAATAATCCGAGAATAATGCGTTCGAAGAGGCGCCAACTGTAAGCCTTGGGTCAGTGCTCGTACTGCCTTCTCCAGTCCATCGGTTAATCGCATAAACAGACTTGTTGACTAAAGGTTGGTTTCGCTCGTAGTTTCTAACCATTTCGTTCCCAACAGAGGCAAACGCATAGGCGCTTAGATCAAATTGTTTGAATGTCATGTTGAGATTGAATCCAGCTGTAAATTCTGGGATTGGGTCTCCAATATAAGTTCTGTCGTTACTATCGATTATGCCATCTTCATTTAAATCTACATAACGCAGGTCTCCAACTGATGCGTTGAGTTGATCAGCATGAGCCTCTAATTCTTGAGTGTTTTGGAATATTCCATCCGTTTTCAAACCAAAGAAATATCCGATTGGAAATCCTGCTTCCATTCGAGAAGGTGGTTCTAATCCAACTCCAAAAGATCCTCCTTGTAAAAAGCCTACTCCATTATTTACCGAGATAACATCGTTTGTCAAAATAGTTGCATTTGCATTGGCTGATAAACTAAAATCGTCGTTGTCAAAAAACTGATACCCTAAAACAAATTCAAATCCGCTATTCTCAATGATTCCTGCATTTACAACAGGTGGTTGAGCTCCAGGTCCTGTAGCTCCTAAAATTCCCGATACTGGCGGCTGTAATAATAAACCGCTTGTTTGTTTGATGAAATAATCAAAAGTAAAATCAAGGCTGTTGTTAAAGAATTTAAAGTCAGCTCCTACATTCATGGTTTCTTGCTCTTCCCATTGAATCTCTGGGTTTGGAAGCACCCCTATAGCCTGACCAAATTGGAGCGTGTTTCCTAAAACATAAGCTCCTTCTCCGTTCAAAATAGCTCTAAATGCGTTACCCGCTATTCTGTCGTTTCCTAAAATTCCATAACTCCATCTCAATTTTGCAAAGGAAACAAGGTCTGTCGACTTAAATGAACTGTCACTTTTTAAGATGTATCCCAAAGAAACAGATGGGAAATATCCAAAGCGATTGTTAGGCCCAAATTTTGTCGAACCGTCTCTTCTGATTACACCAGAAAATAATAATCGCTCTTTGTAGTTGTATTGCAGTCTTGCGAAGTACGACAGCAGTCGCTCATCAAATCTTCCGCTTAAACCACTTTCCACTAAGGAGTTTCTCAATTCATCAGCATTGGCTAAATCTGCATTATCGAATGTGATATCGGTAGCATTAAAGAATCCTTGGTTTCCACCTGAGAATTGACCTCTTGTTGCAAAAATACTAGTACCTAATGTAAACTGTACTTCATGATTACTGAAAAGCTTCTTGTAATTGACGAAGGCATCTATTGTGTAATCTCTAAAAATATCTTTATTCTGGGTGAGTGATATTCTTGATGTATTGTTAAATACTTTTCCTGAACCGTAGAATACTAATGGCGAAAAGTTGTTTCCGTAAACTTCAGCATAATTGAATTGTGCGTTAGCTACTGCCGTTATGTGATCTCCTAGCTTGTATTGCAAGCCTGTTTTTCCACTGATTCTCTTGACCTCTGTCAAATTGAAGGTGTTATCAATTTGTGCTAAGGGATTTACTACTTCATTACCCAAGCCTTCGCTTAAGGTATATGTCCCGGTTTGATCAAAGACAGGAAGTAAGGGTGAATTATTTACTGCATTAAATAATACCGACCCCAGTCCGCTCTCCGGAAGTCCTCTTCTGTCAGATTCTGTATAAATGGTATTAGCTGTAAACTTTAAATTCTCTAAAATGTCGTATTGGTAATTTATTCTCGCTGTGATTCTTTGAAAGCTTGATTTGTCGAGCCCTACAATACCTTGCTGGTCTAAGTAAGACAAACCAAATGAATACGCAGACTTTTGCGTTCCTCCAGAAGCAGTTAAGGCATGGTTGTGTGTTGGGGCAAATTCGAATACCTCATCTTGCCAATCTGTACCTGATCCAATTGCCGAAAAGTCCGTGTAAGGAGGTAACTGTCCATCAGCTATGTAGGCTTCGTTTAGTAGGTATGCATATTCGAATCCGTTAAGTACTCCAATTTGGCGTGTCGTATTTTGGATACCTGCGTAAGAGTCTAGAGATATATTGAGTTTGGTGTTTTTACGACCTGTTTTCGTCGTAATTAAGATGACCCCATTTGCTGCTCTTACTCCGTAGATACCTGCAGTTGCATCTTTAAGGATGTTCATGCTCTTTATATCAGAAGGGTTCAAAACACTTAAATCCTCTATAACATTTCCATCAACCAAAATCAAAGGTCTATTGTCTCCATTAGTTGTGACTCCTCTAATTCGAATATTTAATCCGCTTCCTGGTGATCCCGATTGAGAAGTAATATCTACCCCAGCAACTTGTCCTTGAATGGCTTGTTCTAATCGGGTTGGGTTTAATTCTTCAATTTGAGCTTCTCCTATGACTGCTACAGCACCTGTCAATTCTTTTTTTCGCTGTACGCCATATCCGACAACAACAACCTCATCTAGTGCGGCGACATCTTCTTGAAGCTCAATTTCCACTTCTAAATTGCCGTAAACTTTTAATTCCTGATCGCGGTACCCTAAATAGGCAAATATTAAAATGTCAGTATCCTTTAGCTCGTCAATGGAAAACAGTCCATCAAAATCTGCAGACACTCCACGTTGAGTTCCTTTTACAACGACAGTAACTCCAGCTAACGGCTCATTTGTATTGGCGTCTTTTACAGCACCAGTGACTGTAAAGTTTTGCGCTTGCAATAAGCTTAAACAAAACAAACTTAAAACCAGAAAAACATTCTTCATTCGTGGATACTTTGAGTAATATCCAATATTACTAAGTTAAAAATGAGAATTAAAGAATCTTTACCCTACAAAATCTATACATCTGCAATGCAGAAGACCCTAGAGTTATAGAAATGCTCTATTTAAGAAATAATTAACGTATAATGTCACGTAGGATTTCTAAACTTGTAGTGGTAATGTAGGGGTGTTGCTCTAAATCACGTGCTATTTAAGACTTATTATATAGTCCGTTAAGCTCTGTTCATGGGCTAAATCCAATTTTTTCCGCAATCTATAACGTTTAACTTCTACGCTTTTTGTAGAGATATTTAAGAGCTGTGCGATTTCTTTTGAGCTTAAATTTAAGCGCAAATAGGTGCACAGACGTAGGTCGTTATGTGTTAGACTGCCGTGTTTTTCGTGCAATGCTTTTATAAAATCTTTATCGACATTATTGAAGGCAGATTTCAATAATTCCCAGTCGTCTTCTTTTTCAATATTAGCGTCGATCAATCGCAAAACATTAGCCACGTCCGTTTTTGTGCTCACATTTTTAAGAGCCTGCTTAATTTGATTTAGTAATTCATTCTTTTTAACTAGACTCAAAGTTGAATTGGCCAACTCTTTTCCTTTAGATTTTATTTCTTGATTCAGCTTTTCATTTTTAAGAGCGGTTATTTGTTGCTGCTTTTTATCAAGCAAATCTTTCTGAACTCGTTTGTAATACCATCTGTAGATGAATTGTGATCCAGCAATCAGCAGGATTATGATGGCTAGTATTAGAATCCGTGCGCCTGCGGTGTCAATCCAACTAGGTACAATGTCGAATTCTAATTCGCTCAACACATTATCTTCTTGATTTACCATCTGAATTTGTAGGGAATAGCTTCCGGTTTCTAAATTTTGAATTCTGAGCTCTTCTGACTTTAACTTCATCCACTGGGTTGAATCTTTGCCTATTATTCTATACCTAAAATCTTTATTCGCGTATTTATTGTATTTCTTGTGCGCTAAAACCAATGAAAATGTTGCATTATCTTGAATGAACTCTGGAATTTGACTTAAATTCAAAAGGCTATCTTTATCTGCCAAATTGTGCTTAATGGATTGCACATAGTTCAAGTCTCTAAATTGATTTTGATTCAAATCATTATTCCCTGATAAAACGGCAAAACCACGATTAAGCCCTATAAGGTAAGTACCGTCAGAAAGTCTAGAAGCATTTTCAAAGCCTTTTAAATTGAGGTTATTCACAATAGTGTTGGTCAAAGAAAAAGCTTCGTATTTAATTTCATTTTCAAGAAGTCCATTCGAGATTAGCCGTAGACCTCGCTGGTCAAAATAACTTAGATTTTGTTCATCGTCAACCCAAACCACACTATTTCTTATGTTTTCTTCCTCGAATAAGATAGGCTGTAAGTCTTCATCAACAAACAAACGATTGGTGTCAGTAATGTAGCGGTACACCGCATTTTCAGTGATGTATTTGATCTCGTTATTCCATTTTATAATGCAGGTGGAATATCCCAATCGGCCAAGGTCAATAATATTGGTAACCCTATCGTATTTTTCATCGAGAACTAAGCGTTTTAAGCCTTGAAACTCATGATTAATTAGAATTTCATTAGGACTAATCCATTCAAAAAATCGGGTAGAAATATCAAAACCTTCAATGGTATTAGAAAACTTCCAACGTTTATTTTCTTTTTTCAACACAGATAATCCGTTATAATGAGCTTGTATCATAGTCGAATCATCATTAGGCATAAGCTTAAACTCCCATGTTCCTACTACCTCCGTGATTCGCTCAATATTCTTACCCTTGATGATAAATCCTCCTCGATCATGGCCCATAAAAAGCTCATCGTTAATGTTTTGAAGATTCCATACTTGCCCTTGACTACCCTTGATAAACTCAAAGTCTTGAGGGCTATTTAAAGGCTTTGCATAAAGTCCACTATTGGTCGCCAAATAACGGTAGTTCTCAAAGTCAATGGCTCTATATACAGCTCCTAACTGTGAAGATGAATCTTGATACTCAAATATTTTAGACCCAAAATCTATTCGACTCACACCGTAATTTAGGGCTAACCACAGACCAGACTGATTGTCACTAAAGGAATTTAAAACGGTATTGTCTTGCAGCCCGTTAGCTCTATTGAAGTTATACACCGACTTCGTGTTTAAATCAACACGTATTAAGCCTTCATCTACAGCGCCTAAATTCAAAATGCCCTTATCACTGTCATAATTGACATTAAATAAAGCGTTACTCATTATAGGGCCAAGCAAAGAAAGGTTTGGTATCCATTGACTCGCTCTTAGTTCGAAGACTTCAGCAGACTGATTAATGGCAAATATTTGATCTTCAAAATCAAAAAGTCCAAGAACAACCCCTACTTCTGAAGGAACCTCAGTGTACAATTGTTTTTTACCATCTCGTATATAATACAGTCCTTCATCTGTTTGAAAAACAATATTAGAATCAATCAAAAACAGTAAACCTCTGTCGAAGCTAGCCTCTATCCAATCAACTGAAGATTTACTAGGATTATAGATATACACGCGATCTAACGACCTAAATATAATGGAACCGTAAAATGATTTGACATCCCAAAACTGTTCGTCAGCTTTTAGATTGATGTCATTCTTTTGCACTATTGACGTATATTCTAAAATTCCTTGCTGGTTCACTTTCCAAAAGCCAAAATCCATGTAAGCTCCGGAGTAGATGTAGTCCTCCGTTGCCAATAATGATTTAATTTGCGAACCATTAGAAGAGTCGTATTCATTCCAATTGACACCGTCAAACTCAATGAGCTTGTTATCACTAGCTGTGTAAATTTTATTATTCCCTCCCTGAACTATAGACCAATTTTGTGGATTGAGCGGCAATGATGTGGGACTGTAATTTTGAATTGGAACTACTGTTTGCCCTTGAAGAGAAATCACAAACAATACTATGAGAACTAAGGAATAGACTACAGCCTTACTATTGACAAAAGATTTATACATCTTGAGCATTTACTTTGGAGATAAATTTGAATTCTTATCTTTAAAACTACTAATTTAAGACATATATGAAAAAACTGATAACTTGTTTCGCCTTGTCCTGTATAGGTATTATAGTGGCGCAACAAAACCCTACATCAGGCCAAGATCTCCTAAGTGCCATCCAATCGAAAACAGAATATAAAAATACCTCAAAGTTTAAGACCTTATCCTTTGAAAATATTGGCCCAAGTATCATGAGTGGGCGTGTTGTAGATCTATCCGTAAATGAAAATGACCCTACAGATTTCTATGTGGCCTACGCTACCGCAGGTGTATGGCACACCACAGATAATGGCATATCCTTTGACCCCATATTTGATAATGCCCCTACACAAAATGTTGGGGACATTGCGGTGCATTGGGAAAGCAATACAGTCTATGTAGGAACCGGAGAAAACAACTCATCACGATCATCGTATGCTGGAACAGGACTTTATAAATCAACTGATAATGGTGAAAATTGGTCTTTCTTAGGTTTAGAAGACTCCCATCATATTGGGCGAATTGTTATTAATCCAGAAAATGCTGAGCATATTGTTGTTGGTTCTGTGGGCCATCTTTACACCAATAATCCAAATCGAGGAGTGTTTAGTTCTACTAACGGCGGTGTAGATTGGATACAAACTTTATACGTGAACGACTCAACTGGAATCATTGACCTAGCTCATGCGCCTGAAGATTTTAATATCATGTATGCGGCGAGCTGGCAAAAAGACAGAAAAGCATGGAATTTTGAAGGAAGTGGCTCAGCATCTGGAATTTACAAGAGCATAGATGCTGGTAATACCTGGGACTTAATAACAATAGAAGAAAGCGGGTTTCCTACAGGAACTGGAGTTGGTAGAATTGGATTAGCCGTTACTGATGCAAATACTGTTTTTGCAGTTCATGATTCTCAATTTAGAAGACCAAAAGCCGAAGGCCAAAATACGACGAGATCTTCATTGAAAAAAGATGACTTTAAAAGCATGTCAAATGCTGATTTCCTAGCTCTTGACGACAAAAAACTCAATGGCTTTTTGCGTCAAAATAGATTTCCTGCAACCTATAAAGCGGCAAGTGTCAAGCAAATGGTTAAAGCAAGTAAAGCAAGCCCTAAGGACATTGCTCTTTTTCTTGAAGATGCAAACTCCATGCTCTTTGACACGCCCGTAGTCGGAGCTGAATTGTATAAGTCCACTGACGGCGGAACGACTTTTTCGAAAACACATAAAGATTATTTGGATGGCCTATTTTTTAGTTATGGCTATTATTTCGCTCAAGTAACCGTTGATCCTTCAAATACTGATAAGATTTATTTGGCGGGTGTACCGATTATAAAAAGTGATGATGGAGGTAAAACCTTCTCTGCTATTGGAAAAGAAAATGTACATTCAGATCATCATGCCATTTGGGTCAATCCCAATAAATCTGGACATATTATCAATGGAAATGATGGTGGTGTCAATATTACCTATAACGATGGTGAGGATTGGATGATTGCAAACACACCTGCTGTTGGTCAATTCTATGCCATCAATGTAGACCATCAAAAGCCGTATCAAATATACGGTGGACTTCAGGATAACGGGGTGTGGAAAGCACCGCATAATAGTCCAGTAAATCGCAGGTGGTTAAGTGAGGGGCAAAACCCTTGGAAACGCATCATGGGAGGAGATGGAATGCAGGTTCAAATCGACAATAGAAACGCTAACAAAGTATATACTGGCCTTCAATTTGGAAACTACTATCGCTTGAATTTGGTGGATAATTCAAGAAAGTTCATCACGCCAAAACACAGTTTGGGAGAGTCTCCCTATCGCTTCAACTGGCAAACCCCTATTTTACTCTCAAGTCACAATCAAGACGTACTCTATATGGGTAGTAATATACTGCACAGATCTATGGATCAAGGAGACCACTGGACGAATTTATCTGAAGATTTAACTGCGGGAGGAAGAAAAGGTAATGTTGCCTTTGGAACACTTACCACGATCAGCGAATCTGTTTTTGATTTTGGAACAATATATACCGGTAGTGATGATGGCCTTGTTCAGCTTACACGTGATGGAGGAAATAACTGGAGTGTGCTCTCAAAAAACCTTCCTCAAAACCTTTGGGTAAGCCGAGTGGCTGCTTCAAAACACAGCCCTTCAAGAGTATATCTCACCTTAAATGGTTATCGATGGGATGACTTTAATGTTTACGCTTATTTAAGTGAAGATTATGGAAGGACTTGGAAACAAATTGCACAGGAAATTCCGATGTCGCCTGCAAACGTGATACTCGAAGATCCACACAACGAGTCGGTCTTATTTATTGGTACAGACAACGGAGTTTATGTGTCTGTTGATCGCGGATCCTCATGGGAAAGTTTACAGCAAGGTATTCCTGAGGTCGCGGTTCACGACCTGGTCATTCAGCCCGAGGCTAAAGATTTATTAGTTGGAACACACGGAAGGAGTATCTACAGACTCAATATTGAGCATATAGAAGGGCTAAGTCCAAGCATAATGGATAAGAATGTTCATTTCTTTAACGTAAATTCCCTCAAATCTAACAGAAGATGGGGAATGAGCTGGTCGACATGGTCTGAGGCATATGTGCCAAGTATCGATGTTCCTGTTTATCTCAAAAATGCATCCACCTACGTGGTTAACCTAAAAGATAAAGACGGGGTAGAATTAATGCAAGATGCTCTTGATTTAAGTTCAGGCTTACACTATTTGAAGTACGATCTAAGTCTATCAGAAAAAGGAATACAAAACTATGAAACTGCCAAGGGTAAGAAACCAGCAAAAGCATCAAATGGAATGTCTTTTCTTTCTAAAGGAACTTACACTTACAGTATTGTTTCACCAGACGGAGTAACTTCATCCACTGAAATCACGATAGAGTAAACGTTAAACAAAATCCGCTTTTCACAAGCGTATTTTAAATTTTACACCTAGCTAAGTTTTAAGACTTAGCTAAGTTTTTATTACAACTACCTTAGTTTTTGTCGTGAATTATGTTCTTCCTTTTTCATTTTTTTTTAAAAACAGAGTTCATCTAGTTGATATTCAATTATTTGTGTGATTATTTAGAATAAAACTATACAGATTATATTTTAAGCCTCAACGTTGCTTAAGACCTTGTTGGGGTTTACATTTGTTATGGTTTTAATCAATTAATTGACAACAATTATGTTTAAGTCTTCTTTGTTAAGAAAGATGGTTATGGCTTTGTCGGGATTATTTTTAATCTCCTTTTTAAGTCTGCACTTCGCGATTAACCTCGCCTCTGTTTTTTCAGAGGAAATCTATAATCAATGGTCTCATTTTATGGGCTACAATGGTTTGGTGCAATTTTTACTTCAGCCCGTTTTAATCGCTGGTGTTATAATACACTTTGTGATGGGCTTTGTCCTCGAAATTCAAAACAACAAAGCGCGCGGTACTGTAAATTATAAAGTCAGCGGAAAATCAAAAAACAGCAGTTGGATTTCTAGAAATATGATTATTTCTGGAGCGGTAATTCTTGCTTTTATCGGTCTTCACATGTACGACTTTTGGGTGCACGAAATGAGTTATAAGTACGTAGAGCAATTACCTGTAGATGAAGAGCGCTATTATGCCTATACAGTGTTAAAGTTCGCAACTATTGAACGCACTGCTATTTATGTCTTTGCGTTCTTTTTATTGGCGCTGCACTTGTTGCACGGATTCGCCTCTTCGATACAAACACTTGGATTAGACAATAAACTCGGTATGGCTTTGAAATCATTCGCGACCTTATTTTCGATAGGGATTCCAGCAGGTTTCGCTTTTATCGCCTTGTTTCACCATCTTAATCAATTTTAAACATGGCCATATTAGATTCAAAAATTCCAGCAGGACCTTTAGCCGAAAAATGGAATAAACATAAAGATCATATCAACTTGGTCAACCCTGCCAACAAAAGAAATATTGATATCATCGTCGTTGGAACTGGCCTAGCGGGCGCCTCTGCTTCTGCCACCTTGGCTGAACTCGGTTATAACGTCAAGACGTTTTGCTATCAAGACTCCCCGCGTAGGGCACATTCTATTGCTGCTCAAGGAGGAGTAAATGCGGCTAAAAACTATCAAGGAGATGGAGATAGTGTTTACCGTTTATTTTATGACACCATCAAAGGAGGTGACTATCGTTCTCGAGAGGCAAACGTATATAGACTTGCCCAAGTATCAACAAATATTATCGACCAATGTGTTGCTCAAGGTGTTCCTTTTGCAAGAGAATACGGAGGGCTTCTAGATAACCGCTCTTTTGGAGGAGTCCAAGTTTCAAGAACCTTTTATGCAAAAGGTCAAACAGGTCAGCAGTTATTATTAGGCGCTTATTCTGCGATGAATCGCCAAATCCAAAGAGGAAAGATTCAATCATTTACACGTCATGAAATGCTCGATCTCGTTTTAGTAGATGGTAAGGCCCGCGGTATTATTGCAAGAGATTTAGTCAGTGGAAAATTAGAGCGCCATGCTGCTCATGCAGTAGTTTTAGCTACTGGCGGATATGGTAATCTTTTCTACCTTTCCACTTACTGTATGGGAGCCAATGTAACCGCAGCCTGGAGAGCACATAAAAAGGGAGCTTATTTTGCGAACCCTTGTTACACTCAAATTCACCCTACTTGTATACCAGTTTCTGGAGATCATCAGTCTAAACTAACACTGATGTCAGAATCACTCCGAAACGATGGAAGAATTTGGGTTCCAAAAAAATTAGAAGACGCTCAAGCCATTCGTGAAGGCAAATTAAAACCTACACAAATCGCAGAAGAAGACAGAGATTACTATTTAGAGCGTCGTTATCCTGCATTCGGAAATCTAGTGCCGAGAGATGTAGCCTCAAGAGCTGCCAAAGAACGCTGTGATGAAGGTTACGGGGTTAACAAAACTGGCGAAGCTGTGTATTTGGATTTTGATGCAGCCATCATGCGTTACGGACGAGAAAAGGCAAATACTTCTGGTCAAAAAGACGCGAGTGATGCTGAGGTAAGAGCCTTAGGAGAAGTCATTGTAGAGGCAAAATACGGAAACCTGTTTCAGATGTATGAGAAAATTGCCGACGAAAATCCTTATAAAACCCCTATGAAAATCTACCCAGCCGTGCACTATGCCATGGGCGGATTATGGGTTGATTACAACCTTATGACGAGTATTCCTGGTTGTTATGCGGCAGGTGAAGCCAATTTTAGTGATCATGGAGCAAATCGTCTCGGAGCTTCAGCACTAATGCAAGGTCTTGCAGACGGTTATTTTGTGCTCCCTTATACTATAGGGGATTACCTAAGTGACGACATACGAACAGGGGCTATTTTAACAGAAACGGAAGATTTCGTGCAAGCCGAAGAGGCTGTAAGAGAAAAATTAGAAAAACTAATGTCTGGCTCAGGAAAGCACTCTGTAGATTATTACCACAAGAAATTGGGCAAAATCATGTGGAACAAATGCGGTATGTCCCGTAATGAAAAAGAGCTTAAAGAGGCTATTTCAGAAATAGCCGCACTCCGTGCAGATTTCTGGGAAAACGTTAAAGTGCCAGGAATGCTTGATTCTAAAAATCAAGAGTTGGAAAAAGCGGGAAAAGTTGCTGATTTCTTGGAATTAGGAGAGCTCTTTGCCAAAGATGCCTTAGAGCGTAACGAATCTTGTGGTGGGCACTTTAGAGAAGAATATAAAACCGAAGAAGGAGAAGCCTTAAGAGACGACGAGCAATACAAGTACACTGCTGCTTGGGAATACAAAGGAACCCCTTCTGAGGCTGTTTTACATCGAGAAGACCTGGTGTATGAAAATATCGAATTGAAAACACGATCATACAAATAGAGTTGATTATGAAAATAAAATTGAACGTTTGGAGACAAAAAGACGCCTCTTCTAAAGGAGCAATGGTTTCTTACGACCTAGATCACGTTGAGGCAGACATGTCATTTTTAGAAATGATTGACATCTTAAATGAATCGCTTATCTTAAAAGGTGAAGAGCCCATTGAATTTGATCACGATTGCCGCGAAGGAATTTGCGGAACCTGTTCTATGACCATTAATGGTCGTCCTCACGGACCTCAGCACAGAACAACGGCCTGCCAGTTACACATGAGAAGCTTTAGTGACGGAGACACTATTACGGTAGAGCCTTTTAGAGCTGCCGCGTTTCCTGTTATTAAAGACCTTATTGTAGATCGAAGTGCTTTTGATCGCATTCAACAAGTAGGTGGATATATTTCAGTAAATACTTCTGGGAATCCAGTTGATGCTAATGCCATTCCAATTGAAAAAGAACATGCAGACCTTTCCTTCAATGCGGCCACTTGTATTGGATGTGGTGCCTGTGTTGCTGCCTGTAAAAACGCATCAGCAATGCTCTTTACTTCAGCCAAGGTTTCGCAGTACGCTCTTCTACCGCAGGGACAGGTGGAAGCTACCACAAGAGTACTAAATATGGTAAAGCAGATGGACCTAGAAGGTTTTGGAAACTGCACCAACACTGGAGCGTGCGAGCTTGAATGTCCAAAAGGAATTTCACTTGAAAATATAGCGCGATTGAATAGAGAATACCTTTTTGCTTCACTTAAGAAATAATACGTGCTTCTAGAAACGATACGAGCCTCAACAATTGTTGGGGCTTTTTTGTTAGAATTGCATTTCGGGAACCTCTGATTCGACGATTAAATCACCTTTTGTGGCCTTTCGAACTTCATCAATAGTGACTCCCGGTGCGCGTTCCTTCAAAATAAATTTCTCTGCTCTAATTTCGAGAACTGCTAAATTAGTTACAATCATTTTCACACAACTTACGCCCGTTAACGGCAGGCTACAACGCTTTAAGAGTTTCGATGCTCCTGCTTTATTCGTGTGCATCATAGCTACGATAATCTGTTCTGCTGAAGCTACCAAATCCATCGCACCTCCCATTCCTTTAATCAGTTTATTTGGAATCTTCCAATTCGCAATGTCTCCATTTTGAGCCACTTCCATAGCTCCTAAAACGGTGAGGTCTACATGTTGACCCCGAATCATGGAGAAACTCATGGCAGAATCAAAATATGAGGCACCATTAAGAGCTGTTATCGTTTGCTTTCCTGCGTTGATTAAATCGGCATCAACTTCATTTTTTGTAGGGAACGGACCCATTCCTATAATTCCGTTTTCACTTTGAAAAGCCACGTTAATATCTAGAGGAATGTAATTGGCTACAAGGGTTGGAATTCCTATGCCGAGATTGACGTAATAGCCATCTTTTAACTCTTTTGCAATTCGCCGTGCGATTTGGTCTTTGGTTAGCATCCTATTCTTGAACCGTTAACTTTTCAATCCGCTTCTCATAATTTTTTCCGTGATAGAGTCTGTTGACAAATATCCCTGGTATATGAATTTCATTTGGGTTTAGCGCTCCTTCTGGATAGAGTTCCTCTGTTTCTACTACAGTAATTTTAGCGGCCCCACACATTAGTGGATTGAAATTTCTAGCTGTGGCATTAAAAATTAAATTGCCTGCAGTATCTGCTTTCCATGCTTTTACAAAGGCAAAATCAGCAACAAAAGCCTTCTCTAAGATATAGTCCTTTCCGTTGAAATTTCGACTTTCTTTTCTTTGAGCTACCTCTGTTCCATATCCTGCGGGAGTATAAAAAGCAGGTATTCCAGCTTGTGCTGCTCGACACCGTTCTGCAAGAGTTCCCTGTGGAATTAGATCTACTTCGAGTTCACCTGCAATGAGCTGCCTTTCGAACTCGCCATTTTCTCCAACATAAGAGGCTGTCATTTTATTGACCTGCTTTTTGTTGAGTAATATGCCCAACCCAAAGTCGTCTACTCCAGCGTTATTTGAGATACAGTGAAAGCCTGCTAAGTTTGTTTCTGATATAAAAGAAATACTCTTTTCTGGAATCCCACATAAACCAAAGCCTCCGAACATAATAGTCATTCCGTATTCAAGACCGGCTAATACCTCTTGTTTAGTGTGTACTTGTTTATTCAAAAGATTCTAAATCTAAATCGTCGTTGTCGAGTTCAATTTCTGCATCTTCAAGCTCGGAAACAGAACAGTCCACGCGTATATCAAAATTTTCAGGCATGACAAATTCTTCCATTGAAATTCCAATCTCTGGGTTTTGATAATTCATCTTCATGTAATTCGCCCAGATTGGTAACGCCATAGTTGCTCCTTGTCCGTAGGCAATATTGTCAAAATGTACCGATCGGTCTTCTCCCCCAACCCAAACACCAGTCACCAAGTTGGGGACCATCCCCATAAACCATCCGTCCGAATGATTTTGTGTAGTACCTGTTTTACCTGCAATAGGGTTTTCAAACATATAGGGGTAGCCAGTGACCACATCTTTATACACTTCGTTGTCTACAGCTACATCATGTCTTAAACGCATTCCTGAACCTGCCTCTGTGACACCTTCTAGCAATTTGACGATAGTATAGGCAATTTCCTTACTCAATACATCTTTTGTTTGGGGAACATGATTGTAAATTTCAACACCGTTTCTATCTTCTATTCGAGTAACCATAACAGGTGCAGTAAACACGCCTTCATTACCAAATGTCCCATAAGCAGCAACCAATTCCATTACGTTGATATCTGGGGTTCCTAATGCAATTGAAGGGACTTTAGGGACATAACTGCTGATTCCCATTTCCTTGGCAATTGATGCCACTGAACCAGGACCCACACGATCTATAAGTTGGGCTGTCACGGTATTGATTGAATTAGCTAATGCGTTTTTGAGCGTTCTATTTCCTCCACTGTATTTACTTCCTGAATTCTTTGGGCACCATGCTTCAACATTGCCGTGTTTCATTGGGGCTATACAGTACTGTACATCTGGCAGAGAATCACAAGGAGACATTCTAAGCTGGTCTATAGCCGCTGTGTAAACAAAAGGTTTAAAAGTTGATCCTACTTGTCGGGTGCCTTGAAACACGTTGTCATATTGAAAGTGCTTGTAATCCACTCCTCCAACCCAGGATTTAACATGACCATTGCTAGGGTCTAAGCTCATCATCGCCGACCTGAGAAAAGATTTATATAACAGCAGCGAATCCATTGGTGAGAGCAAGGTGTCTTTCTCATTTCTTGGGCTGTCGTAATCAAAAACTTTCATCTCTACAGGCTTGTAAAAACTTGCCTTGATTTCATCTTCAGGTTTCCCGAGTTGTTTGAGCTTTCTCCATCGGTCGCTGTTTTTCATCGACCTGTTCACGATTCCATCAATAACCTCTTGTTCTAATTCTACAAAAGGAGCCGTTGAATTGGTCTTTTTATTGTTTTGTCTAAAAAAGGCTTTTTGAAGATTTTTTAAGTGCCCCCGCATTGCCTTTTCTGCGTTTTCCTGGAGTCTCGAATCAATGGTTGTGTATACCTTTAAGCCGTCTTTATAAATATTATATGGGCTGCCATCACTCTTAAAGTTTTCTTTTACCCATTTGGACAACCAACTTTGCATATACATTCTAAAATATGTCGCTAAGCCTTGTCGATGAGACTCGGGTTGAAAATTCAATTCTAATGGTAATGTTTTAAGCGAATCCCGTTCCTGCTCCGAAATTTTTCCGTACTTCTCCATTTGATTCAAAACAGTGTTTCGTCTATCGAGTACTAACGCTGTTCTTCTAATAGGGTTATAGTAGGATGAGTTCTTAAGCATCCCCACTAGCATTGCTCCTTCTTCTATTTTGAGCGCTGAAGGTTCTTTGCCAAAATAAATACGAGAAGCTGAGCGAATTCCGTCAGCATTGTAATTGAAATCATAGTTGTTGAAATACATCTCAATGATTTCCTCTTTGGTGTAGTTCCGTTCCAGTTGCACGGCGATTACCCATTCTTTTAATTTTTGTAAAATAGCCTCTTTTAAATTTCTAGATCGTGCTCCGACGAATAACTGCCTTGAGAGTTGTTGACTAATTGTACTAGCGCCTCCTCGAGACCCCAAAAATAGCAGTGCACGAAACGTTCCTCTAATATCTACCCCCGAATGTTTGTAGAACCTAACGTCTTCTGTAGAAATCAAAGCCTCAATGAGATGGTTTGGCAACTCTTCAATAAATACTGGCGTTCGATTGTCGCTCAAGAACAATTTTCCGAAGGTAATGCCGTCGGCAGATATAAATTCAGAAGCCAGGTTGGTCTCCGGGTTTTCTAAACGCTCAAAGGTAGGCATTGATCCAAAGCCTCCTTTAGAAGCGATGATAAAAAAAGATACCCCTATAAGAATAAACAGAAGCATAACAGCCCAGAAAATTTTAATGAATTTCCAGTATTCTTCTACTTTTCCCCACACGTATTTTCCCATATGATGCTACTTCTTATTATTGATTATTTTCAGGTTTTATCTCCACGCCCACATCTGTAATTCCCTTTAAAGCTGATAACCCCCCAACAAAACCTTTTCTGCGCATTAAATGATTAAAGCTCATTTCATACTTCCCTTTTTCAGGAAAAACCACACCTTCTCTAAAAAAGAATATGTTTTCTACTACCGTTCCTTGAGATTGTCCCAGCCAATTTCCCTCCACATCTGTCATTTCGTATTCTAATGTGTCCACTATAGTCTTGTCTGATTCTGGAAAATCTAAGGTAGAAACCAAAAAGATATTGCTAAAATCATAGTCTTTGTTATTCCGGATGTGAATTAGTATATCGTATCGACTAAGTGTATCTGTAATCGAAAATTCGAAGCTTAAAGTATTTGATTTTGACCACTCTGCGTATTCTAAAGTTTGAAATTGACTTTGGCCTATGTCTGCACAAGAAAAAAAGCAAAAACCTAAAATTAGAATAACTGCTGAAGGGACAAATTTCACGACTTCGTTTTTTGTTTATTTCTAGGTCTGTTTTTTGATTTTCTTCGCTTCTTGTTTTTTGGCTTGTCAAATCGAGTGATGGAGTCTTCTAAGACGTCTTTTTCCAGATAACTTTTTATTTCTTCAGTTTCTGAAGACTCTCCAATGTAGTCTTCAATACTGCTTATTTTTTTGCCTGATTTATTGATTTCAAGAATTTCTTGTACGACATCTTTGTGAACCTCATGCCAGTTCGAGGGCTCATCTCTGTAGGTAAACCACAACAGTTCTTTAAAGATGTCCGTTTTTTGACAATACGCTACTCCTTTTTCGGTTTGAAGTTTACAATCTGTTGGAGGAAAATCTTTAAGTGCTTCAAGATAGGTATCTAATTCATAGTTCAAACAACATTTTAATTTGCCGCATTGTCCAGCCAGTTTTTGTGGATTGAGGGCAAGTTGCTGATATCGGGCTGCAGATGTGCTCACCGATCTGAAATCAGATAACCAAGAAGAACAACAAAGTTCTCTTCCGCAAGAACCAATTCCCCCTAACCTTTGCGCTTCTTGACGATAGCCAATCTGACGCATTTCTATACGAATTCCAAAAGCCTTCGCCAGTTCTTTAATCAGTTGTCTAAAATCTACTCGCTCTTCGGCAGTGTAATAAAAGGTGGCCTTAGAGCCGTCACCTTGAAATTCTACATCGCTGAGTTTCATTTGTAGGTTCAAGTGAATGATGATCTCTCTGGCTCTTTTCTGGATTTCCTTTTCTTTATCTCTGGAAGATTGCCAAACAGAAACGTCTTTTGAAGAAGCCTTTCTATAAATTTTATAGAGCTCATCTTTTTCTTTTTCTATTCCCTTTTTTTTCATTTGAACGGCGACAAGAGGACCAGTGAGCGAGACTATTCCCACATCATGACCCGATTTGGATTGTGTTGAAACCACATCTCCAATGTAAAGGCTCAAGTTTTCGTTGTTTTTATAGAATTCTTTTCTGCTGTTTTTGAATCGAACTTCGACGTATAATTGTGAGGCTTGGTCTTCAGGTTGCATATTGCTCAGCCAATCGAAAACCGGCAATTTGTTGCACGAGTCTACTCCGCAAGAGCCATTGCTTTTGCATCCTGGATGTGTTTCGCTTGTGCTGCAGGTATTACAACTCATTTCATCTTCATTTTGCAAAGTAAAGATACTGATATTTATGCTCCCTTTTAGCGCTCGAAAATAATCGCTTTGGAAGAACAAAATCAAAGAGCTCTGCATGTTAAGAACTAATTATAAAGCCTGCAATTTTCATGTAGAGAATAGCTTAATTTTGAAAATCATTAATTCACGAGTTATGAGTAAAGACGAAAATCAAAAACTAAAAGCGCTAAAATTAACATTAGACAAGTTAGATAAAACCTACGGAAAAGGTGCTGTTATGAAGCTAGGAGACAGTGTTGTAGAGCAGGTGGAAGTCATCTCTTCTGGCTCTTTAGGTTTAGATTTGGCATTAGGTGTAGGAGGATATCCAAAAGGCAGAGTAATTGAAATTTATGGGCCTGAATCGTCAGGAAAAACAACTCTTACCTTACACGCCATGGCCGAGGCTCAAAAGAATGGAGGTATTGCTGCTTTTATTGATGCTGAACACGCTTTTGATCGTTTTTACGCTGAAAAATTGGGTGTTGACATAGATAATTTAATTATCTCACAGCCTGATCACGGAGAACAGGCTCTTGAAATTGCTGATAATTTAATTCGTTCGGGGGCTATTGACATTGTCATTATTGACTCTGTCGCTGCATTAACGCCTAAAAGTGAGATTGAAGGTGAAATGGGAGATTCAAAAATGGGTCTTCATGCAAGACTTATGTCCCAAGCACTGAGAAAACTCACCTCAACAATAAGCAAAACCCAATGTACTGTCATCTTTATCAATCAATTGCGTGAAAAGATTGGTGTTATGTTTGGAAATCCTGAAACCACAACTGGTGGAAACGCCCTAAAATTTTATGCTTCTATAAGACTTGATATAAGAAGATCTTCTCAAATCAAAGACAACGAAGGCAATGTTGGTGGTAATAAAACCAAAGTAAAAGTGGTGAAAAATAAAGTTGCCCCTCCGTTTAGAACTACAGAATTCGATATTATGTATGGAGAAGGTATTTCTAAAGTAGGTGAGATCATAGACCACGGGGTTGCTTATGAAATCATTAATAAAAGTGGTTCATGGTTTAGCTATGCCGATACCAAACTTGGGCAAGGCAGAGATGCTGTGAAAAATATTTTATTAGACAACCCTGAACTGTCTGATGAAATAGAAGGAAAAATAACGCAAGCCATAAAAGGAGAAGCTTAGATTAAAAAGCCTAAGGATTAGCAATAAGGTCCTTTCTCATTTTTTCATAAACCATGCCTTTTAAGGCATCAATCTCTTCTAGGGTGTCTCTTTTTTGCCATGGGATGACATCAATAATGCGATATCTTAATTTACCTGGTCCACCTTGAAAATAGGTCCAATTCAGTCTCTTTTTGCAGTCGTAAAAAGAGGCAACTACAATTTTTAATTTGTGTTCGGCGGCCATTGAGAATCCACCTCTTCTAAATTCCGCCAGAAGAACCTCCTCAGAAGGAACCCCAGCCTCAGGAAAAATCGCTATGCCCCTTTTGTTGTCCATTTTTTCTTTGATGCTGTAATAAACTTGCTTTCTGCTTTCTGCACTATCTCTTTGTACTAAAACTGCCGCTCGTTTGTAAACACTCCCGAAGAGCCAAGTTTTACTCAACTCTTTTTTGCCTACAAAAACGAGAGGATTAGGGCAAATGTGCATAAGGAGCATAACGTCTAATTGACTTGTATGGTTGGCAATGAAAACAAAAGGAGGTTCGGGTAAATTTAAACTTCCTTCTAGTTTTTTTGGCGGACAACCCATAAAAAAAAGAATGTATTTAGACCATACGTTTCGGGCAAACCAATAAAGGCTAGCATAGTATTTTTCTTTTGCCGATAAGAGAAGTAATAGTGGGAAAAAGAGGATAACTGGAGCGCCCGCTAATATGTAAAACCAAACTTTGTAAAACAATTGAAAAGTAGCTTTCATAATTGAGGCCAAAAATAAGATTTAAATATTATTTGTTTTTGGATTGATTATGGAATTAGCGCAAGTGCTCAGGAAGTCGACCCATGATTTCTTTTTCTCTCGGTCCGTGTCGCTTAATTTCAACTTTATTTGATGTCAAATGAAAAATGGGATAAGACCCTAAGATATCCTCTGTCGAATGCGTTCTGACGATGAGCTTAATTGCTCTGTTTCGGGCAAATCTTCTCGCCCTTCTCCATTTTGTAATAGATCCTTTTGGATTACCGCTCAAATTAGCACTTGTGCACAAAACTGAAGCGTATGATTTACCTTGGAATAATTCTGGCTCTACTATAGGTTTTATGGCTTTTTCTAATGCAATAAAGACGTCTCTAAAAGGCCAGTTAAGCAATAAGCCTTGATGTGTGCCAGAGCTTACCAGAACAGAATTAAAATCGCTATCGCCCACGTCAATTCTCATAAAGGCTCCTGAAAAAAGTTCTAACTTTTCTGGAGAATCTAACTCCTCTGGCAGAGAACCTTTATTTGCTATTTTGTGAAAAGCATTTAAATTTCCAATGGCAGAGCCGTAATTTTTTTCAGGTAATCGCTGTTTTGCGTGATTTAAAGCTTGAGCTCCTGCTTTAGTAGGTGGGGCAATAAGAGTATAAACAGTAGGGAGCTGAAACATGACAACAGGATAATCAGAATGAAAAATATTTATAATTTCCTCTACAAGCCCTTTGTCGTTAATCCACATCTTTTTCATTTAACCTCTAATCTTCCTGAAAGTAATTTTCCATATGTGTTCATGTTAAGAGGCATTCCCAATTTTTTCATAGCTTGATAAACTGTTGCCGTGGCAGCAGAAATTACTGGTTTACCCAATAGTTCTTCTGTTTTGGCCAAAACATCTAATGAGGGCATTTGAACACAGGCAGATAACACCACGACTTCCGCCTTTTCCGACATACTAGATGCTATAGAAACCAATTGAGTTTGGTCTAATTCACCCACTTCTAGATTGTTAGTAACGGATAATGAATGCGAATCTATGACCTCAACACCCTCATCTTGAATATATCCGCACACTGTATCCGTTAATGAGGGCAAATAAGGCGCAATAACAGCGACTTTTTTAACACCAATGTCTTTTAAAGTTTGAACTAACGCTCCAGCACTAGTAACTACAGGTATCTCCTTAACTGCAGAAGAAGTCGCTTCTCTCAATTCTTTTTCAGAAATCTTATGTGCCCCTTTCCCTTCGACCATTACAGCTACCAAACAAGCATAAAGAATGATATCGACAGACGCATCGGCCAATGATTCTGCGGCACCTACTGCACTTAAATTCATTTGCTTCAATTCTTCTCTAGATACTTTTTTAAGGCCTACTCGGGCAGAATGGTATGTTATGATCGGTTTGGATTCAAAACGATTGCAATTGATTGCCTGCGGAATTTCTTTCTCCATGGTGATATTGGAGCTGGGAACAATCATTCCAATTCTTATGTTTTTTCTCATTGTCTTTTTAATTAGAAAGAGCTTCAGGAATTTGAATTATCGATTTCTAGAATATTTCAAGGTAGAATAATTTTAAACACAACAAGTTTAAACTGTTAATAACTTTCTCTTTTTAAATAAGTTAGGATGCGTATAGAATTTTAAATCAATAATTTAAGTCTATTTGTTTGGATTTTCGCTTAATGTTAATAACTTTAACATTATAAGAATTATACTACAAGGCTCATACGATTAACACTACGAAAATTTCAAAAAATGGAGAAAGTTACGATTTTAATACTGCTTGCTATGATTTCTAAAAATAGAAGAAACTCAGAAACAGATAAAATCGTTCAGATATTTGCCAATCAAACGGGGATGCCGTCAAATGAGTTTTATGGGTCCCAAGTTAATGATGTCGTAGAACAATTGTATGACAATGATTATGGCAAAGTGGTTCAAACCGTGCAGTCTTATTATCCCGTTACTTCAGAAGGGGTTTGTAGAGGTGTAAGTTTATCTTTTCACAGTCGCAGATCACCTTCGCTCAAAGAGCGATTTCAAAGCTTCTTTTTTGCCAAACAGTAAATTTTTGTTTTTTGTTTTTTAAAACGCTTAGATGCTTTTATTTTGTATCTCAAAATAAAACGTAATGTCTAGAATTCTGACCGGTATTCAAAGTACTGGCACCCCACATTTAGGTAATATATTAGGAGCCATATTGCCAGCTATTAGTCTTTCTAATCAACCCGATAATGAATCTTTTTTGTTTATAGCTGATATGCATTCTTTGACTCAAATTAAAGATGGTCAGATCCTTAGGCTGAATACCTATGCCACAGCAGCCACTTGGCTTGCCTTCGGATTAGACACTAATAACACTGTCTTTTACAGGCAAAGTGATGTGCCCCAAGTCACAGAACTTGCTTGGTATTTGAACTGTTTTTTTCCTTATCAAAGACTCACCCTTGCACACTCATTTAAAGACAAGGCCGATCGTCTTGAAGATGTAAATGCAGGTCTTTTTACTTATCCCATGTTAATGGCCGCAGACATTTTGCTCTACGATGCCGATGTTGTTCCTGTTGGAAAAGATCAGTTGCAACACATAGAAATGACTAGAGACGTAGTTCAAAGGTTTCATGCAAAATTTGGAGAGACTTTTGTTTTACCTGAAGCACAAATTAGCAAAGAAACTATGTACGTGCCAGGCACAGATGGAGAAAAGATGAGTAAGAGCAAAGAAAACACCATCAATATCTTTGAAGAGTCCAAAAAGCTCAAAAAAACCATTATGGGTATACAGACAGATTCAAAGGCCCTAGAAGAACCTAAAGACCCTAGTAATGATAATGTATTTAATCTTTTCAAGCTCTTGGCGTCACAAGAGGCTATTGAAGAGATGAGTGCCAATTATCTAGCAGGAGGTTACGGTTACGGCCATGCCAAAAAGGAACTTCTAGAGCTCATCGAAAGCAAATTCAAAGAGCCTATGGAGAAATTTCATTACTTCATGGAAAACAAATCTTTAATCGATGACGTCTTAATCGCTGGAGCTCAAAAGGCTCAAGCCAGAGCTAATGAAGTGCTCAGGCGCGTAAGAAGCAAGCTTGGTTATTAATTCATTATATTTTTTCATACCACAAGCCCTTTGTTCTTTTTAAATAACCCTGAATTTCCAATCGCACAAGGATTAGCGTTAATTCTTCTTTTCTGTAATTTGTTTTTTGGAGCAAGCTTGGAATAGATATTCTCAAGTCTTTTTGAGCTAATTCGAGAATCTGTTGCTCGACTGGACCAAGCTTTGTTTTTGAATAAGAAGTTGGGCTCTCTAAAGGCCATTGCAATTCATTTGCCAGATCTTGAACTGATAGTATGCCAATAGCCATTTGACGATGAATAAGTAGATTACACCCTTGACTATACACATCTGTGACTCTGCCGGGAAAACAAAAAAGTGGTCTATTGTATTCAAAAGCGTATTTTGCTGTAGTTAAACTCCCTCCTTTGAGAGCTGATTCTATAATCAAGGTGGCCCAGGAAACTCCTGCTATAATTCTATTTCTTGTCAGAAAATGATGCTTTAAAGGCGATGTTCCAGGTGGATATTCACTCAACACCAAGCCATGGGTTTCAATTTTTTTAAATAAAGCCTTATGCTTTTTTGGGTAAATTATATCTAAGCCATAGGCACATACCTGAACGGTTTTCAAATTTAAATCAATGGCTAACTCTTGCGCTAAGTAGTCCACCCCATAGGCTAAACCACTGACAATTACTGGGTTGATAGACGCCAACTCATGTAAACAATTTTGGATTAATTGTGAACCGTAAGCTGTCATTTTTCTTGTTCCTACAATACTGAGAATCTTATTTAACCTGTCATTCAACAAAGTGATATCGCCTTTGTAATAGAGTATTAGCGGAGGGCCCTCAGACTGTTTGAGCAAAACAGGATAATTTTTATCGCTCAATAAGACCCACTTCATGTTGGCTTTTTTGGCTTGTTCCAATTCTGATTTGGCTTCGATAAGCTCCGTGCGACTTATTCGTAATGCCAATTTTTGGACTACTTTATCTATATCTTTTAACTCGATAAGTACGTCTTTTAGTCTCACTTGATGTTGAACCTTTAGGTTTCTCAATACTATATGATATATTTCTTGCGTTTTTATAGGTGGTATTTTTATGTAATTTTCTTTAGATTCAGTGTAAAAACATATCAGTATTAATGCAGATATTTGCAATATGGATATAGGAACGTATATCAGTAACTTACTTTACTCCAAGCCTTTTGTGGTCATGCCTGAATTTGGGGCCTTTGTAACTAATGCTTCTGGGGCTGCCTCCTTTGCGGATCAAAGTCATTTAATGCCTCCTCACAAGAGTATTGGCTTCAACCCCTACTTGCAAGAAAACGACGGTGTTCTTTGTAAACACATTGCACAAAAAGAAGACAAGAGTTTAGCCGAAATAGAGCAAAGAATTACGGAGCTCATTAAGAATTGGCAAAGCAAGCTCGCTTTAGGTGAAAAAGTCCAAATCGAAGGCCTTGGAGTGCTAGAAAAGTCCAATGATAATATAGTTGTGAGTTCGTTTGCTAAACAAAGCTTGTTAAAGAGTTCCTATGGTTTAGGTGTTGTTGAAATTCCCGCGGCAGTTAGAGAGTCCGTTGTTGCAGAAGAAGTAAATCTAAATTTAAGGGTGGAGAGTCTAGACTCATACCAATTGAACGAAAAAGTTGTTGCCGAAAAACTTGATTTAGTAGAAGAAGATAGTGCTGATGTCAATCCTTGGTTCAAATATTCTGCATTGACCTTACTATTCGTCTCGCTCTCAGTTAGCGGTTATTATTTTTATTCTCAATACCAAAAAATGCTGAATTCAGTCGAATCAGAGGCTAATGAAATGTTCCTGAAAGAAATCGAAGTGCATACCTATTATTCAGATAGCCCTTTAGAGCTTCCTGCCATTCAAATCAAAGTTGTAAAACGCTACAGTGTAGTAGCAGGTTCTTACAGAACCAAAGAAGATGCTGAACGCCGAATAACTGCTCTTGCTGACAAGGGTTTTGCGTCTGAATACCTAACAAGTCAAAACGAAGGAGATCTTGGGCAAACGATTCATTATGCAACCTACAAAAACTTTCAATCCTATACCGAAGCACAAGACTATCTCCAAGAGATAAAGTCTTCAATAGAACCCAATGCCTGGATATTGGTAGATCATATAGAAATTTCTCAATAAACAAATACCATGAAAGGTAAAACCCCTTCTGAATCAAGAACTACAACAACTGATATGGTTCTTCCTAGCGAGACCAATCATCTAAACCACCTTTTTGGTGGAGAATTGTTGGCCCGCATGGATAGAGCTGCTTATATCACGGCCCAAAGACATAGTCGGCGTATCGCTGTCACTGCATCCGTGAATCACGTTGCCTTCAACAACGCTGTCCCTGTTGGAAGCATTCTAAGTTTAGAAGCTAGCGTTTCAAGGTCATTTAGCACATCCATGGAAGTTTTTATCGATGTGTGGACAGAGGACCGAATTTCTGGTGTAAAAACAAAAGTGAATGAGGCCATCTATACCTTTGTCGCCGTAGATGAAGCAGGAAAACCCACTGGGGTTCCTGAGCTTATTCCTGATACTGATCTTGAAATAGAACGTTTTAATGGTGCTTTGAGAAGAAGACAATTGAGTTTGGTGCTGGCTGGCAAAATGAAACCAACAGAGGCTCATGAGTTAAAAGCGATTTTCGAATAAGAGCCTTTTGAACTACAGTTTATTGACCCAGGATTCAGGGTTCAATCGCTCTTTATTTTTATAGACATAAAACTTTAACTTGGTAACGTTCTCTATTTTATCAGTGTGAACATTTCCCAAAGCAGTTTTGGCCTCAATTTTTTGACCTTCTTTTACATATACGCTTTCTAAGTTGTAATACATGGTAATATAATCTCCATGCCTTACGTACACCCCTTTTATTCCTTGTTTATTGGTCATAATGGTCATGACCTGTCCTTCATAGATTGATCGTGCGACAGATCCTTGTTCTGTGGCAATAGTTACGCCATTGTTGTTCAACTTTAATCCAGGATATAGCTTGTCCGTGTACTGTCCAAATCCTTCACTTTTGACTCCCTTTTCAACGGGCCAAATATGATTTCCCTTATTGGCAGCAAAGTTCCCCGCGATTATCTTGGCTTCAGGCGTCAGCTCAAAAACAGAACTGCTTCTGCTCGAACTTGATTTTTTGATTTCCAGTTCGATTAAACTTCTAATCTCTTGATCAATTCTTTGTTGTTCAGCAACTTTTGCGTCGATCTCTTTTTGATATTTGGTTTCGTTTTTTCGAATCGTCGTGAGTATTGACTCTTGTCTTTTGCGCTGTGATAATAAATTCGCTCTAGCGTTATTATTCTCATCTAACAGTGCCTGTTTCTCTTTTAATTGGCCTAATAGTTCTTGATTTACGCGCTCAAGTTCGACCTGACTTTGTTCTATTTTCTCGCCTTGTGATTTTCTGAAGTCTGCGTATTGAATCATATAGTCCCATCGCTTGTAAGCTTCTTTAAAGCTCTTTGCTGACAACAAAAACATCAAGCGGTTTTTCTCTAGATTTTTCTGATAGGATTTGCGAATCATCAAGGCGTAATCTTCCTTTAATACCTTTAGGGTTTCTTTGAGTTCAATCGCCTGAGATTCGTTGTTTTCAATTTGTTCTTCGAGGATTTGAATTTGTTGATTCGTAATTTGAATTACTCTACGGATTGCCGTCGACTGTTGACCTAAAGCTCTTAGCTCCTGTAAAACTGACCCTTCTTGTTTTTGTTCTTTTAACAGAAGTGCATTTATATTCTGTATTTCACGATTTAATTCTTGCTTTCTTCTTTCTAGATTTTTTTGATCTTCAGTACGCTGGGCAACAACTGCAGAAAAACTAAAAAGAAATATAAAAAGCACTTTAATTCTCATTCCAAAATACTTTTATATCCCTGAGGAATATTATAATTAAATTGAACCTTCCTGTTGTATTCGGACTGTGTCCATTGCAAATCTACTTCTATATCTGAACCTTGAACAAGCGATTTTAACTTGATACGTGTGGGGAGTACGTCTGCGTTTTTCTTATATGCATAGGTAATTCGAGCGGCCTGATTGCTCCTTGTGATGCGGTAATCTTGAACTATCAACTGCAGGGTGTTTTTGTCAAATTTCAAACTAAAATCATACTCTCTTTTATTCTTGTTGCTCAACACCCAATAGGACTCTTCACTTTTTAAAATAAGTCCTCTTCTAGAACTGACTTTAATCAGTGGTTTTGCAAAAAGCAAGTTTTGTAATTGTGTAAAATTTAACTCAACACCTATTAACTCTTGTAAATACTTGTAATCACCATCAAAATAAGAGCGTTCTAGTTTGTTGTAATAACTCAAACGTTTTTGGTCTAGATAAGCCTTTATCACCCCAAATGGCGCTGAAATTAAAAGCGCCGAATCACGCTCAAAACGCACTGTACTAGTTACTGTTTGGGATTTTCCATTTTCATTTAATGTCATTCTTAAACGTCCCCTAAGGGAATTGAGTTCAATGGCTTTTTGACTCTGCTGAAATAGGGCATATTTACCAGTTGAACTAACAGTATTTACAGTTTCAACGCTTGCTTTCTTTACCCCACAGGACATCAATCCAAAAAGTAAAATCAAATAACTGAAGCGTTTGGTATTTTTCATTATGGTCTTAGGCCTTTAGTTCGCTGTAATCTCCGATACTTATTTTGGTAAATGAGCCGTCAAAATGAACCTGATTCCCTATCATAGCATCTTTTAAATCTGTATTTTTTACCACAGATTTGGATTGTATAATGCTGTTGGACACTGCCGCGTTTTCTACAATTGTTTGGGGTCCAATGGATACATAAGGTCCTACCTTAGCATTTATAAGCTGTACCCCCTGATCAATAAAACATGGAGGAACAATAGTAGAGTTGATGCGCTGAATATTTGTGGCGATTAGCTCTTCTTTCTTTTCCTCTTGTAAGAAATCAAGCATTTTTTTATTTGTTTCGACTGTAATTTGTTTGTTTCCGCAATCCATCCATTCGCTTACTTCGCCCGTTACAAATACTTTCTCCTTTTGAAACATTCTCTTGATTCCGTCGTTTATTTGATATTCCCCTCCATGTGTTAGATTTTGGTCGAGAACGACCTGTAATTCTTCTCTTAATTGCGCTATTTCCTTAAAATAATAAATCCCTATAACAGCTAAATTAGAAACGAAGTCACGTGGTTTTTCAACCAACTCTACAATATGGCCTTCTTCGTTGAGTTGAACTACCCCGTATGCTTCTGGCTGGTCTACTTGTTTTACCCAAATCGCAGCATCTGCAATTTTATCAATCTTAAAGTTTGCTCTTATCAGTGTATCGGCGTAAGCCACTACTGCTGGCCCACTCAAAGCTTCCTTTGCACACATAATAGCATGACCTGTCCCTAAGGGTTGATCTTGTCTAAAAATAGAGCACTTCGCACCTAGGCTCTGCGCCAAATCTTTTAATTGTTCTTCGACATCCTCGCCAAAAAAAGCTGGATCGCCAATTACAAAGGCTACTTCTTCAATAGGCTCATCGACTATTGCAGCAATATCGCTCACAAGTCTATGAACTATGGGCTTGCCTGCAACAGGAACTAAAGGCTTAGGTACTGTAAGGGTGTGAGGTCTTAATCTTGAACCTCTTCCAGCCATTGGGACTATTATTTTCATTTTTTAATCAATTTTATTGTTTTCCCGTACTTCCGAAACCTCCTGCTCCTCTTTCAGAATCGCTGAGGCGCTCTACTTGTTCAAATTCAAAGGTTTCGTGTTTGCAAAAGACCATTTGAGCTATCCGCTCTCCTCGCTTAATTTCAAATGTGTCCTTGGAAAGATTGACTAAGATTACGCCTATTTCTCCTCTATAATCCGCATCAATCGTTCCTGGAGAATTGAGAAGTGAGATTCCGTATTTTGCTGACAAACCACTCCTGGGACGGATCTGAACCTCAAATCCTGGAGGAATTTCTAAGAATAAACCAGTCGGTACAATCGTTCGTTCTAAAGACCCTAAAACAATTGTTTCTTTATTGTTAGCTCTAATGTCTACTCCTGCCGAAGCTACAGTCTGATATTTTGGCAGGTCATTTTCTGATTTATTTATAATTCTAACTTTCATCTGCTTGATTTTTGTAGTGTTTTAATTCTCTCCTCAAAACAAAACTACTAAAAGCAAGAAGTACAATTCCTGATTTCCAAAGAACTTTATCAAAAGGGATATAAACGATATAGGCTAAGATTAAGGCTAATACTAAATAGATTAAAATGCTTTTTAAATCATATGGAATTGGATTGAGTTTCTTTGAAAGCAGAAAACTGAGTGCCGCCATAAAAAAATAAGCACTAAGTGTAGCTATTGCCCCGGCATAATATCCCCATTGGGGAATAAAAAGGATGTTAATAAATAGAGTTATCAAAGCTCCTCCCCATGAAATATAAGTGCCAATAATTGGCTTGTCAATTATTTTGTACCATACAGATAGGCTGTGATAAATTCCCAAAAATAAGGCCGCATACAAAACAATAGGTACAATGCTCAAGCCTTCTAAATATTGTTCTTTAGTTATGAATAAACGAGCTAAAGGCTCAACAAACACCACCACGGTAAGAAATAAAATCACGCCAAAAGCCACAAAAAACCGTGTAATTAAAGCATAGGTTTGGTTTCTGTTTTCTTCTTTTGCCTGTTTAAAGAAAAAAGGCTCAACTCCCATTCTAAATGCAGTTGCAAATAAGGTCATAAAAACAGTTAACTTATAACATGCGGCATAAATACCAGCCTCATTACTGGAGAGCATTTGATTGATTAAAATTTTGTCGAGAACCTCATTAATAGTAAAGGCGATGCCTGCGAACATTACTGGCAGAGCATATTTTAACATGCTTTGCCATATTGCGAACTCGAATTTTCCTTTTTGACCGAAAAAAGTCTTCGTGAAAATTAAAAGCGTAAATGTGCTTGCAATAATATTTGCTAAGAAAATGTATGTGATAGCCTGTCCATTCTGATCGACTCCTAAAACCAACAAAAAGAACAAATTAAAACCAAAGTTGACAGCAACGCTAAGTGATTTTATAGTGGCATACCTCCTCGCCTTTTCATTCGCTCTTAATAAGGCAAATGGAATGACCACTAAGGCGTCTAAAATCAAAATAGCTAAAACATATCTCAAAAACTCGATTCTTATTCCAGTAAGAATAGCTAATTGAGGGATAAGCATATAGCCTAATATGCCTAGAACTATCGAACTCCCCAAGAGTGAGAAAAGGGCAGTAAAAACTGTATTCTCAGCATTAGTCTTATTGTGAAAAAACCTAAAAAATGCGGTTTCCATTCCATATGAAAAGAGGATGTTAAATATGGCAATCCAAGAATAAATAAGAACATACTCTCCATAACCGGAGGAATCAATAAAAACAGACGTATATAACGGCAGCAATAGAAAAGATAAAGCTCTGGGAAAGACCGTTGCAAAACCATAAACTGCCGTTTGCCTAAACAAAGAAGCCATTGCGTTCATATGGATTACTGTCTAAGGATTGGTTTACTGTTAATTTGCGCTTGAATACGTTGAGTTTTTTTGGTGTAAGCCCCTTCTATTTTTAGATTAAAACTTCTCACTAATACTGCAGACGAACTCCCGTTTCTTCCAGAAGTATTAGTTCTTTTGACGTCTTCTAATTTATCAAAGTTGACAAAAAAAGTTGTGCGTGTTTGGTCTAAAGCTTTGAGTTCTAGCCAGTCTTTTCTGATTTTTACATAAAAATAAGTTGAGGGTAAGACGTCCTTGCCGAACTCAATAGTCAACTGTTGTTGTATTTCTTGCTCAGCCCTTCCGCCATAAATGGTTTTGAGTTGAGAAGAAGTGATTTTAGGCCAAACGAAGTCGACAGCGCCGAGTAAAGAACATGAATTCAGCATAAGAAAAGCAGCGCTGTACAGCAAAATTTTACGCATAAATCGATTAAGGTTTCTATAAAGATAACCCAAACAATTTAGGCCTAAAGCCGATCTTAAGAATTTAAGGCTTCGGCTCCACCAACGATTTCAAGAATCTCATTTGTAATGGCTGCCTGACGCGCTTTGTTGTAGGTTAGCTTTAATTGATCTTTAAGCTCTTGGGCGTTGTCTGTGGCTTTGTGCATTGCCGTCATTCTTGCGCCGTGTTCACTAGCGAAAGAGTCTCTAATTGCTTTAAAGAGTTGTGTTTTAAGTGCCTTGGGGATCAATTGACTCACAATTTCAGCAGCTGAAGGCTCAAAAATGTAATCCTCTGAAGCTTCGTTGCCTTCACTCTCTATTTGTTGTAGTGGTAAAAACGCTTCTGTCTTGACAGTTTGAGTTGCGGCATTCTTAAAGGAGTTATACACTACTTCAACCTTGTCATATTTCTTAGCGATAAATCTTTCAATAATATCATCAGCTATAGGAGCAACCTCGCTGAACTGTAAGTTGTCGAAAACCTGGCTAAAGTCTCCTGACAATTTGTATCCACTTCGTTGAACAAATTCAGCTGCTTTTTTTCCAATCGCAATAAACTCAACCTCAGCGGTATTTGAATACTGCTCGTGAAGCTCTTTTACGCGTTTAGTGATATTTGAATTAAAAGCCCCACACAATCCGCGATTAGAGTTGATTGCCACAACGAGAACCTTCTTTAATGGCCTTTCAGAAGAATAAGCATTAGAGGAATCATCATTAAGATCAGCGCTAAGTCCATTGATCAAGCCTGTTAGTGTTTCTGCATAGGGTCTCATCGCTGTAATAGCATCTTGAGCCTTTTTAAGTTTGGCAGCAGAAACCATCTTCATTGCAGATGTGATCTGCATCGTTGAAGATACGGAGGTGATTCTATTTCTTATTTCCTTCAGGTTTGCCATAGTCTTTGCTAAAAGGTTTCGTTTTTATTCAAATTTTGCAGATACCTCAGCAGCTACTTTAGTCAATGTTTCAATCGCTTCATCTGTCAATTTTCCAGATTTAAGAACGTCTAAAACATCTCTGTGCTGTGCATTTAGCACTTCTAAATAATCACTTTCAAAAGCTTTTGCTTGATGAACAGGAACATTTCTCAACAAGTTTTTTGAACCTGCAAAAATGATAGCTACCTGATTTTCAACAGTGAAAGGATCATTCTGAGACTGCTTTAAAATTTCAACGTTACGTTTTCCTTTCTCGATCACATTCAAGGTGGCAGCGTCTAAGTCTGATCCGAATTTGGCGAAAGCTTCAAGCTCTCTAAACTGCGCCTGGTCTAACTTTAATGTGCCCGAAACTTTTTTCATCGATTTGATCTGTGCAGAACCTCCTACCCTTGATACGGAGATACCAACATTAATAGCAGGTCTAACCCCTTGGTTGAATAAATCTTGTTCTAAGAAAATCTGACCGTCAGTAATGGAAATTACGTTGGTAGGGATATAGGCTGAAACGTCAGCTGCCTGCGTTTCGATAATTGGTAAAGCGGTCAATGATCCTCCTCCTTTAACCTTTTCCTTAAGGCTTTCAGGTAAATCGTTCATTTGAGCAGCAATATTATCATCAGCGATAACTTTAGAAGAGCGCTCTAACAATCTTGAGTGAAGGTAGAAAACATCCCCTGGGTAAGCTTCACGTCCTGGAGGTCTTCTCAATAAAAGAGAAACCTCACGGTAAGCTACGGCCTGCTTTGATAAATCATCATATACGATTAAGGCTGGTCTTCCAGTGTCTCTAAAATATTCTCCAATGGCAGCTCCAGCGAAAGGAGCATATACTTGCATAGGAGCAGGGTCTGATGCATTGGCGGCAACAATTGTAGTATATGCCAAAGCGCCTTTGTCTTCTAAAACCTGCGCGATGGCGGCAACTGTAGAAGCTTTCTGACCGATAGCTACATAGATACAATACACAGCCTCTCCTGCATCATAAAATTCTTTTTGATTTAAGATGGTGTCGATACAAACTGTAGTTTTACCTGTCTGTCTGTCACCAATCACTAGCTCTCTCTGACCTCTTCCCACTGGAATCATAGCGTCAATAGACTTGATTCCTGTTTGTAGAGGTTCGTTTACTGGTTGTCTGTAAATTACTCCTGGTGCTTTTCGCTCCAATGGCATTTCGTAAGTTTCTCCAGAGATTGGACCTTTACCGTCAATGGGATTACCCAAGGTGTCTAAAACACGTCCAACTACTCCTTCTCCAACATTAATAGAGGCGATGCGCTCTGTCCTTTTTACTTGAGAACCTTCACTAACATCTTTTGAAGCTCCTAACAATACGACACCCACGTTGTCTACCTCAAGGTTAAGAACTATCCCTTGCATTCCGGTTTCAAATTCAACAAGCTCACCGTATTGTGCGTTTGAGAGCCCAAATACACGTGCGATACCGTCTCCTACGGTTAACACAGTTCCAACTTGATCTAGCTTGGCGCTTGCGTCAAACCCTTCTATTTGTTGTTTTAATATTGCTGATACCTCAGCAGCTTTTACTTCTGCCATTTTATAGACTTTTAGAAAATTCTCTTTTAATTCGTGTTAATTTGTTTTTGATGCTTGCATCAAATTGGTTGTCGTCAAATTTTAAGACAAACCCTCCGAGAATACTCGGATCAACCGTGTTTTCAAGACTTATATTTTTAAGCCCTTGTTTTTCAAGATTGGTGATAATTGCTTTTTGAGATGACTCATTCAAGGCTACTGCAGAAATTACCGTCACTTTTTTAGTGTCATTTAAAGCCTGACATTTTCTCTGGTATTCATTAGCGATTTTAGCAATTAACAACAATCGCTTATTGGTGGCTAATACATCAATTAAGCTCTTGACAAGACTTGAGCTATCTGAAAATATCTTATCCAGATAGATCTTAATCACAGTTGAAGAAACTGTGGTGTTTTGCAACATCTGTTTTAGCTCAATTGAGCCTTCAACTGTTTGGGCAATTTGCATCATGTCTTTCGAAACGATCTCGACTTCGTTGCTTTCAACGGCAGCTTCAAAAAGTGCTTTTGCGTATCTTACAGATGCTCTAGAACTAATCATTTAGGATAACTTTACTTCGTCAATAATGGCGTCGATGTGAGCAGTCTGCTTTTGATCTTTTGCCAACTCATCTTGTAATAATTTTTCAGCCACCGCAATAGAAAGCTTAGCTACCTCAGTTTTAATGTCTTCAAGTGCGGCTTTCTTCTCGGTTTCAATGGTGCTTTTAGCTTTGTCTATGATTTTTTGAGATTCTGCTTGAGCCATTTCCTCTGCATCGGCAATGATTTTGTCCTTTATTGCGCGTGCCTCTTTGAGCATTTCTTCTCGCTCTGCTCGTGCTTCTTTAAGCAGGCGGTCGTTGTCGCTATTCATCGCTTCAACTTGCTCTTTAGCTTTTTGTGCAGCATTTAAAGCATCTTGAATTCCTGACTCACGCTCTTCAAGTGCACTTAAAATTGGTTTCCAAGCAAATTTGATCATCAAAAAGATAACCACTAACATCAATACGGTTTGTATGATAAATAAACCTGGAGAAAAATCGTTTAATAATTGATTCATACGTTTTGTTTAATGACAATAATGAATACAAACAGGAACCAACCGTCCCTGTTTGTATAGCTTAATTATTACTTTCCTAAGAAGATTGCAGCAAATGCTAAACCTTCTAACAAAGCCGCGATAATAATCATATTTGTCTGGATTTTAGAAGTCGCTTCTGGCTGGCGTGCGATACCCTCCATAGCTTTACCTCCGATTTGGCCTAAGCCAATACCAGCGCCTATTACAATTAATCCGGCACCTACTAAATTTGGAATTGTCATGATTTTGAGTTTATGTTAAACGAAATAATTACGAGTTAATGATGTTCGTGTTCTTCGACAGCCATACCGATAAATAATGCAGAAAGCATCGTAAAGATATAAGCTTGAAGAAAAGCCACTAATAGTTCTATTATGGTTATAAAAAGTGATAATGCAAAAGATAAAGCGCTTGCTCCAAAGACCCCCATTGTGCTTCTCAATGTAATACCAATAGCTATTATGCTCATCACTACAATGTGACCTGCTGAAATATTAGCAAACAGACGAACCATAAGCGCAAACGGCTTAGTCAATGTTCCTAAGAATTCGATTGGAGCTAAAATAATTTTCATCGGAATCGGAACTCCAGGCATCCAAAAAATGTGTTTCCAATAGTCCTTATTAGCGCTGAAATGCGTAATAATATAAGTGAACAAGGCTAGTGAAAAGGTCACGGCAATCTGCCCAGTAATATTGAAGCCGAAAGGCATTAAACCTAATAGGTTTGAAGCCCAAATAAAGAAAAAGACGGTCATTAAAAAACCTATAAATTTTTTGTATTGCTTCTCTCCAATATTTGGTTTTGCTATTTCATCTCTAACGTAAATCACAAGTGGCTCTAAAATTCTAGAAAATCCTGTAGGAATGCTACTTTTCTTGTATTGTGTTGCAAGCCTTCTGAACCAGAAGATCAATAGGGTGAAAACGAGTAACATTCCAAAGACACTTTTAGTGATAGACAAGTCTAGTACCGCATGTGCGTTGTTCGGATGATGATCTTCGTCAAAGTTTATAGCTGTTTCCCCTTTGTCGAGTTCGTAGATTTTTTCGTGGTATTTGACCAAAAACACTCCTTCTTTTTCAACAATCACATGGCCAGAATCGTCATGGTGAAATTCTGAAGATGAAAAAACTCTGAAACCATCAGAAGTTTTAACGATGATTGGAAGCCCAAATCCAACGTGTTTACGTTCACCATGGCTATCGTTATAGGAGAACAAATGGAAATCGTGGGCGTCTTTAATATGGTGAAGAATGTATTCGGCAATTTCATCATCTTGATCGATGGCATTTGCCTCTTCGTGTTGTATTTCTTTAGGATCTGAACTCTTTGCATGCATTGAGAAAATCCCTGCAGAATAGAATACAGAACAAAGAAATGAAACGATTTGAAGCTTAGACGTTAAACGCATGCTCGGGTTGGTCTTTCAAAATTTTGTGCAAATGTAATTAAAGTACTAGAAAAGTCTAGCTCTTTTTTGGCTTTTTTAGACCAGACGACTCAAGTATTTTGAGAACGGGCCAGCCACTGAATCAATACAATGACTTCTAATGCGGTTGAAAGCAAAAAAGGCAATAGGTCGTTTTGTGCCCAGTTGTTCGATGAGCTTAAAAAAATAGCTGCAGACGAGCTCCAAAACACCCAATACAAAGTTGGTTTTACAAAAACAGATATCAAAAAGATAAATCCTACATTTTGAAAATCGTGTTTTGCGTTAAGCTTGTAGACTATAGCAAGAAATGTCAAAGAGAATAGGTAAAAAAAAAGGTGTACAAAAAGTGATCTTATGCTGAAATTGAGTGCTAAATAGACTAATGAAAACACCATTAAGCCTACTATGTATAGTTTGTTTTTCAATTACTTTTTCGAATCACATCAGAAATGATAGTATACATGGCCAATCCCACGCCTATCATGGTGAATAGGGGTTCCCAATATTCTTTCTGTGTATAAAGTACAATTTTAGTCCCTATCCAATTTCCTATAAGAATATACAAGAACATCTTAATTCCAATTCCCGTATACTCTATGTAGCGGGAGGGCTTAGGCAATATTCTGTTTGTTTTCTTCAACACTAATGGTCTTGGCAGGCATTGATTTGTCAGCTGATAAAGGTGCTGATCTTGAGCTCATTTGACACTTGGCGTTGAACTTAGCTCCCGGAACGATTTGTAATTTTCCAGCTTGAACAGTTCCTTCTATAGTCGCGGTTTCTTTAAGAGAAAGTGTTTCGCTTACTGAAATATCTCCTGTGAAATAACCTTCCACATCGGCACTTACACATTTTATTTTTCCATTTATCCTTCCGTTTTGACCAATAACTACTTTTCCAGAAGTTTTGATGTCTCCTTCTAATTTTCCGTCTATTCTAAAATCGTTTTCAGAAATAATATTACCAGTAATTGTCGTATTCTTCTCAATTCTATTAGGCTGATTGCCTTGACTTTCTCCCATAAATTTTCCTGTTTTACTGTCGAACATTTCGTTTTCGTGTTTTAATTTTTCAAATAATCTTTGGCCTGTTTGGAACATAAGGTCTTTTATTTAAACGGTTCAATTTGGTATTTGGTATTTTCTCTTTGAAAACAACTTTTTATCCAATTGCGCCTTTTCATACTCTTCTTTCTTAAAGATACCTACTAAATTGGCTCTATTCAAATTTCGATTTAAAGTTAAAAAAATGGATGCATCTTTCTCATCGTCAAAATCCGAAAGAACGATGATTTTCATCTCTTTGTCGAAATAATCAATAAAAACGTCTTGTTTTTCTGGAGAAAACGAAATTGATGCATTTTTAACTTCCGCAATTAGGTCGTTAACTTCCTCTTCATTAAAGTCTCCTACTCTCCACAGAATATAGCAAGAACTTGAGTTTTTTTGTTTTCTTTCTTGAAATAAGTTGCTGAGTATGTTTATGAGCTTTTGTTTTTCTGCTTCTGGATAAAGGGCTTTAAACTGTGACAATTTAGGCTTAAAAGCCTTTGTCCCTTTTGCTCTCAAAATAGCGAGCAATTCGTAATAATCTAACTGTGCTTTTACCGAACGATCAAAAACTACAAAGGCATTGTTTCTAGCAAGCTGGATCAACTCATCATATTTCTTGTATTGAAATAAGCTATCAGCTGTTATAAGTAATTTGTCTTTGTCGACATTAAGGTCAGTCAATGCCTCTTTAAAGTTTGTACTGTTGATGGTTTTGAGATATTCTGCTTGAATCGATCGAGGAAACTCTTTAATTATTGCTCTTTTCAACTCCTCTGCCTTTTCAAATTGAGACTGATTTAGTGCAATTTTATAGAGCTCAAAACGTGCAGGTAATTTTACGTATGCCTCCTTTTTCTCAGCTAAATGAGAGAATCCAATTTGGGCTTTGTCGGTTAAACCAAAACGATATTCATACAATAGATTAATTTGAAAATTTTGAAAATCAATTAACTGTAAAAGGCTATCTGAGGCACGTTTAGTGCTCGGCAATGCACTTAATATTTCTCGCGCAGCAACTATTAAACTATCCTGTGGACGGTCTTTTTGTGTGGTTTTTTCAATAAATTGTGTGACTCCGCCTTGATTAGAAGATTTTAAAAACCAATTATCTGATTTAAGTATTGCTCCCCATTTTAATCGAAAGTTTGCTCTTCCAGTATTGATTCTTTGATCATTATCAAAGTAAAAATTACCTGAAGAAACTTTTCGCTCCAAATCTTTTTGTTTGCGCTCCTGTTCCTTAATGATTCGTTTTTTAAGCGTATTAATCACAAATTCAATTCGCTCGGCTTCATTGAGGCTCATTAAAAACAAAATGCTGTCTGCCTTTGCGATTTGGTGAGAATGTATTTTGAGATCTGACAAACTCTTTATTTTTTTGGACACCTCTCGCTTCGCTTTGGAAGAAGTCAAGAGCGGATATAAACTGTCATAATAATTTGCAGCCAACAAAAGTTCTTGCCTATCAAAAAAATAGGTGGCTTGATCCCTATAATTTTCTCGAAGAAGGGTTCTGAATTTTCCTTTGGCACCAATGTTAGATTGGGCGTACTTTGTCAGCGCTAAACTGTCTTCACCTTTGCGCATTCTAAGTTTTGCCTCCGTCCGTTCAGCAAATGGTTTAAAGGATATGTATTCCCAATAACCCTCTATTTGTTTCAGCTCTTGTAGGGCTTCTTCTTCATTTTCCCATAAATTAATAGCGCTCAGTTTTGCTGATAATTGCAGTAGTGCGGGGGCTCTATGTCCTATTCTAATGACCTCCTTATAGGCTTGATAAGCACTGTCCCATTTTTGATCTCGTTCATACAGTTGACCTAAAAGAAAAGCCCATCTGGCCTTTTTTTCCCCTAATTCAGCCAAAGACACTGCCTCTTTAAGATAAGCTCTTGAGGATTCGGTGTTTTTGGTTTCTAAAGCAATCTGAGATTGAATCAAAAAATATTCGAGGGATACCACTTTGTCGATCCTGTCTATTTTCACGTTGAGTAATTGAGACTGTGCGCGTTCGATGTTGTCTGTTCTGTAGTAAATTTTGGCAATCCATATATTGGCCAAAGCTTTATTAGATTCACTTCTGCTTTGACTAAGTACCTTTGTGAAAGCTTCTAAGGCCGGCACAAATCGCTGATCGTAATAACGAGCCTTGCCCAATAAAAAATAGGCGTTTTCTATACTCTGATTCTTTTGTTTTGAAGCAAACACCATGCTGTGCTTTTGAATAGCTTTGGTTGCTTTTTCTTCAGCCCGTTCAAAATTTTCGTCATTGGCAACATCATCTAAAAAGACATCAAACTTTTCCGAAGGGAAAGGTTCAATAGGAAGTAGATCAAAATAATTGTTTTTTTGTTCAGCCTTGAGCTGACTCAATCCTGTCTCTAAAGCAATATTTCCATTGTATAGCACATTAAATGTAGTGTTTAACTCGTGCCAGTTTCTGTTTATAAATTTGTCCTTTTGAGTGCTGCACGAATTCAAAACAAAAAAAGCAATCACTAAATAATTCAAGTATTTAAGCTTATTTGCCTTTGCCCAAATAAAGCGATATAACGTCATTTATTTAGCTATTTCGTTTTCAAAATATTTTTTTAAATCTACTAAGGTTTGTGCTGACTTAACGTTGTCTTTGACCACTTTTCCTTTATCTAATAAGACTATTCGATTGCATACATCTGTAATATGATGCAAATCGTGGCTAGAAATCAATAAGCAGCCATTATGCTTTTCTGTGTATTGCTGAATTAGAGCTTTTAGCCTAATTTGAGTAGATGGGTCTAAATTGGCAAAGGGTTCGTCAAGAATGACAATTTCAGGTTCTCCGATAAAAGCAGCGACAATGCCAATTTTTTTCATATTTCCCTTTGAGAAGTCTCTAATGTATTTCTTCTTATTGAGGACTTCTCCATTGAAAAAACCTTCAAAGCCTGCTACAAAATCTAAAACTTCCTTTTTGTTGAGCCCCCTAAGTGAACCTATAAATGTAAAGTACTCTTCAGGTGACAAATAGCCTATGAGAAAAGATTCGTCTAAAAAAGCAGCGGTATGAGATTTCCATTCTTCGCTTTGATCTACTCTAATTTCTTTATTTGTAATGAGACCTTGGTTCGCTTTGATCAAATCCAGAAGTAAACTAAAAAGGGTGGTTTTTCCTGCGCCATTATTTCCGACTAACCCTAACACTTCTCCTCTGCCAATTTGTAATTGTTCGATGTCAAGAACGACTTCTTTTTTGTAAGATTTAATGATGTTACTGACTTCGATCATGATTTATAGGCTTTAAGAGTTGTGTATTTTTCTTTTTTGTAAACTTTTTCTATTTGACGAAATACTGGTTTTTTAAGAGTGAAGCCCAAAATTGAAACCGTAATAATGGCAATGCTAGCCAATTCGTGAGTAAAATAATAAGCGGTCAACGCATATATTAGCATAGGTAGGGCCAATTTAGGCAGGATCAAAAGCATGGTTTTGTAATTAAAAGCACTTTTGTCTCCAAACGCCTTTTTATTGGAACTTAAATCGATTTTAGTTTTGACGAAAGCGCCTCCCCATAAAACCAAATAAGAGTTGATTCCTAAATTATAAATCATCCCCAGGAGCACATATCGGTATGCGTCCCATCCTAGATACAAATAAAAAGTTGCAAGTATCGTTGAAATAATAGTCGCAATTTGAACGAGATACCATTTCGAATTCAAATAATCTATATACCTAATGTTCTGGCTCATCAACAGAGGGTAATAGGCGCTATCCCAACTCGGCACGTACTGTCCAAAGCTGAACATAAAACCTCCTGTGACGAAAATACCAGCAAAAAACTGCCAAGCTGGTGACTCATAAGACTCGACAGCTCCAGTAAAAAACAATAGACCGTAAAAAACAAAAATAAAGCCTGCGATAACTGCGCTCTTAGACCTTTTGTTTCGAGTAATTAGGGCTAAATCCATCTTCAAGAAAGGTGCTAGAGGTCCAAAACGCTCTAAGAATTTATAATCGTTCTCTCGGAATTTGACTTTTTTGTCTAGAAATCCTGCGTCTAAATACATTTTAGCTCTGTATTGGTAAAAGACAAGGATGTACAAGAATACAGTCCAAAGAATCAAACCTCCTATTACTACTGGGTTAACACTTGAAAAAGGAGCAAAAATCGCAAAGCTCAATGGGGTGATGTCCATGCCAAAATAAAATTGAAGAGCCAGCAAACAAAGCAAAAGACTTAGCATCATAGCAAACATCCACTTGCTATTATTGACAAGCAAATTTAAAAAGTGGTTTGCCAAAAGCGCTGCGTATATCGATGCCATCCAGACACAGGTTTCTACGAGAGGATATCCTTCAACAATCAAAATAATGCCAAAAGGTATAATAAAGAATAAATGACTAATGTTAAAAAACGAGAACAGAGACTTCATAAGATTAAGTCTCACAATTTTTGCTTTTTTTATCGGTAAATAAAGGTACTGCTTGATGTCAGCAACTGGCATTTTTTGCATTAAATAACGAAAAACCAAATCGCCTAAAACATAGAAAAGCATATATCCATGAACCACGTCCAGAGGATCCCCGAGTTCTAGCTTTTCAATAAGGTAGAAAATACCTATGCCCAGTAGCAGAAAAACAGCAACAAAATACAATACAAAAAAGCCAACTAGAATTCTCATCCAAAGCGTTTGGCCCCACGTAGGAGATCTGAACAATTGTTTGAGCTGCAGTGAAAAATAATTCCTCATAAATAGGTTTATGAAGCATAAAAGTAGGCATTCGCATAGAAAGTATACCCTTACCTTTGTAAAAAATAAGAGAAGCGCATGGAATTTAACGCCCTTAAAGTTAATAACGTCAAACGTCTTACCAACAAAGCTGTTGGAGTCAGTATTGATGTTACAAAAGAATATAAAAAAGCATATTCCTTTAAAGCTGGACAATACTTAACCGTTGAGCACCTATATCAAGGTGAAAAGATAAGAAGATCCTATTCCATCTGTACAGCGCCTACTGAAAGTAAACTTGTTTTGGGGATTAAAGAAATTCAACAAGGTAAATTCTCTGTGTTTGCCAACAGAGAATTGTCCGCTGGTGATGAACTGTTGGTCTCAAGTCCAGAGGGGCGATTTACATTTGAAAACAATAGATGGCGCTCAAAAAACATGCTTTGTATTGCTGCGGGTAGTGGAATCACTCCAATTATGAGTATCGTTAAAGAGGCTTTAACCAATCATAATTCCAATACTGTTTATCTGCTATACGGCAACCAATCCGAGGCTGATGAAATGTTTGCTGAAGAATTAGAACAGCTGTCAGTCGCTTATCCCAAACGTTTAAAACTATTTAGAATATATAGCAGAATAACCTCTGATAAAGGTGCTTTTGGGCGTATAGATAACGGTCTTTGTCTTCATACGCTAAAAAATACTTTTAATCAACCAAAGTTAGATGTTGCTTATTTATGCGGGCCAGAAGGGATGATTGAAGCCTTAAAAGAAACGCTGCACAATTACGGGTTGCCAAAAGATAAAATTTTGTACGAGCTTTTTTATTCTGAAAAAGAAGAGATGAGCAGCAGTATTGAAGGTCAGGTGCAAATTGATGTGCTCATCGATGGTGTTGCACATAGTATAATGGCTCCAGCAGACAAATTAGTGCTGGATAGTTTGCTAGAAAACAACTTAGACGCTCCCTATTCTTGTCAAGGAGGGGTTTGTAGCAGTTGTATATGTAAAGTCAAGAAAGGAGCCGTAGAAATGATTAAAAACCAAATTTTAACCGACAGTGAAATAACACAAGGTCTAACCTTATCATGCCAAGCAAAAGTTATAGAAGCTCCTTTGTCTATAGACTTTGATGACGTTTAATCCTCTGCGTTTAAATAGGCTTCTATGGCTAAACAGGCGTGCTCATAACCGATTTGGTAGGCTTTTTCTATTGAAGTCTTATCTAATAATCCTACGGACCTCAACTCTTTAGGTGAGATATATATGTCACATCTGTTGAGCTTTTTAGCTGTGGACGAGTGAATCATAATGCTTGAAACCCGTGTTGTCAATTGAATTGCATTACTGATATCTTTCTTCGCTAAAGGGTTGATAATTGTTGTGTTTGAGCCAATTTTCAAGCTTTTTTTTGACACATATTCGGATGGAAAATTGTTTAGTATCCCTCCATCTGCATACAATTTTTGGTCTATTTCAACAGGGCTAAAAACGGGAGGCAGAGCAGCACTAGCCAATAAAGGCCTAATCAGTTCCCCTTCTTTAAATACTACTTCTTTACCTTCGCCCAGTTCTGTAGCAATTACATACAATTTTGATTTTAAGGCCTCAAAACTCGAATGTCCTAGGTAGGATTGTAAAACCTTGTAATATTTGTCGGTATCAAAAAGTCCTGCTTTATTGAAGGCAAAGTTGTTTGGGCGAAAAAGTGGCGTTTCTTTAAAAAAGTTTAGGATTTCTTCACAGGGATTTCCATTGCTATACAAGGCGCCCACTAAAGCCCCTATAGAAGTTCCTGAGACTTCATCAGCCTGAAGCTCAAATTCTCGCATAGCTTTGAGCAGGCCGACGTGAGCAATGCCTCTTATGCCTCCCCCAGATAATATCAAAGCTGTTTGTTTTAATACCTCTTTCGCCATATTACAAATTTAGAATCTCTTTAATGCGCAAGATTATTGATTCTTGGTTTATAGAACGCATGGCGTCTTCATATCCTCTTATTTCTCGCTCTCCAAAAATAGATGACGGTAATTTAGGATACATTTGATAGTCAGGCAAAAAACTGTTTTGTAAAGGCTGAAAAAGTGGCTGATACCCAGAGAAAGGGTGGGTGCTTCCCCAAATCGTAATGACTGGGACGTTGTAATTAACAGCCATATGACCATTAGCCGAATCCATACTGATCATTAGGTCTAATTGAGACATTACGTTTAATTCATTTTTAAGGCACATGCCTGAATTCGTTTTGAGTTGTATCGAATTACCACACCACTCCCTAAGTTGTTCCTGCTGATTTCCTGGGGCTCCAAACAAAATGACTTCAATATTTGGATTTGTGGTACAGAGCCGTTCAATCAAAGCCCTCATTAAATCCTCAGGATAGGTTTTAGACGAATGAGCAGCAAAGGGCGCCACTCCAATACAAATTTTATTTATGCTCTTTTTCTCTTTTTTAATTGTGCTCAAGTCTTTTGTGCTCAAGTCAAATCCAAAGTGCTGAATAACATTTACATAGGCTTGAACCTGAGAGGTGATGGGTTTTAACAAGGAGTTCGTTGTTTTTAAAAACTTTTTTTTTGCTGATTTTCGTTTGTCTATTTTATGCGTTTTAGCCCCTTTTAAAGCAAGTGTTAAACAGATTATTCTAGACCTTAAGCTTGAATGTAAGTCCATTACTAGGTCAAAAGATTGAAATTTTAAAATCCGTTGGAGCAATGAAAAGGTTCCTTCTTCTTTTTGAAGCCCAATAAGCTGAACATTTGACAGCTCTGAAAACAAAGGGCAAAATACCTCTTTGGTCAATATTGAAATACGGTGATTGGGGTGTTTGTTTTGAAAGGCTTTTATTACAGGCAGGCACATGGCTACGTCTCCCATGGCAGAAAAGCGAATAAATAATATTCTAGCTTCTTTTGGCACGTAGCACAGGGTTTAACTCGTCATCATTATACATCTTCATCTGCTTATACGCCTTCATGTATTTTTTTCCTGCGGAAATATCGGTGAGCAATTGCTCAATGGCTGTACTCAGGTCTTTTTTTTGCTCAAGTAATACGTTGAGTTTTTGTTTGCAAGCACTTAAGTGCTTTTCAGACGCGTCTTCACGACTAGCCTCTTCTTGCATGTGATAAATCTTTAAAGCTAAGATAGAGAGACGGTCAAAGGCCCACGCTGGGCTTTCTGTATTGATACTCGCGTTTTTATCTACTTCAACTGACTTATACAAATCTAAAAAGTAAGCGTCTAGATATTCCACTAAATCTGTTCTATTTTGATTTGAGGAATCAATTTGTCGCTTGAGGGCTAAAGCTGCATTGGGTTCAATGTCTGGATCGCGTATTAAATCTTCGTAATGCCACTGGACAGTGTCTATCCAGTTTTTGGTGAACAATAAATCTTCTATGCTTCCTTTGTCGTAAGGTGAGGCCGAGTCCTGGTTGACATCGTCTTTGATGTGATAAATAGAAATGGCCTGATTAAAGATGTCGAACGCTTTTTGTGTAAACATTTAGCCTTTATTTTTTGCTAAGATAAATCCTATATTTAGTTAGAGAGAATCAAGCTTGAATAATGTATGCTTTAGTCTTTAAATTTTTGTGCTTTCTGCCTAAACAAAACTTGTATTAATGGGCTTAATGTTTATTTTTGATGCAAATAATAAAAATATGTGGTCTTCGATCTTTTACGGTATTGCTGATTTATTTGAAAACTATTTGTTGATGCCATATAACCTTTTCAGAGCAATGGAAAGCTGGTGGATGTCTAACGCCGTAAACTGGATATTTTTCGTCATAGGTGCTATTGCCTCTGTATATTGGATGGGTGAACTCAAAAAATACAGTGACAACGGAGAAGAAGACAAGTCTATTTCTTCTCATTCTTACCTCTAGTTATTCGGTTTCTAAATCAAACCCTATATCTTTTCTGAACGTCATTCCTTCAAAACTTGCTTTTGAAAGTTGTTCGTAACTTTTATCTAATGCGCTTTGTATACTTTGACCATATGAGGTGAATGCTAGTACTCTGCCTCCATTACTCAGCAGTTTCTCATTGTCTGTTTTTGTCCCTGCATGAAATACAATTCGGTCGTCATCTATGACCTCTAACCCTTCTATTGTCTTTCCTTTTTCATAAGACTGTGGATAGCCTTTAGAAACCGCTATAACTGTCGTTGCTGCCTCATGAATTTCAAAGTGTTTTAGCTCGTTTAATTTACCTGAAGCTATGGCATTAAAAAAATCGATGTAATCGGTTTCAAATCGAGGAAATACTACTTGCGTCTCGGGGTCGCCCATTCGAACATTGTATTCAATCACAAATGGGTTTTGTTCGACAATCATTAGCCCAATAAAAACAAATCCGCGATAGTGATACCCTTCGCTTAAAATTCCTTTTACTGTTGACTTTACAATGGTCTCTTCTATTTTTTTGGAAAGGGCTTCACTTTCAAAAGGTACAGGGGAGATGGCTCCCATTCCTCCAGTATTAGGGCCAGTGTCTCCTTCACCAATGCGCTTATAGTCTTTAGCTCTTGGTAAAACAATATAATTTTCTGTCCCGTCAACAGCCACAAAACAAGACATTTCAATGCCTTTGAGGAACTCTTCAATAACCACTTTTGAAGAAGCTTCTCCGAATTGCTTGTCTTTTAAAAAAGATATCAAAGTACCCTTTGCCGTCTCGGTATCGTCGGCAATCACTACCCCTTTGCCAGCAGCTAGTCCATCTGCTTTAATCACGTATGGAGCTTGAATCTGGTCGATATACGCTAATGCCTCTTCCAATTGATCTGCCTCAAAACTTTGATAGGCGGCAGTTGGAATAGAATATTTGCTCATAAATTCTTTGGCAAACTCTTTACTTCCTTCAAGCTGTGACGCTTTAGAATCTGGACCGACTACGGCAATATGCTGAAGCTCATTTTCTGATTTGAAATAGTCAACTATGCCGTCGACCAAAGGCTGTTCTGGACCTACAACCACAAGACTTATGGTATGAGTCAAGCAAAACTCCTTAAGCGCTTGATGATTATTGATATCGATCTCAATATTGGTGGCTAAAGCAGAGGTCCCTGCATTTCCTGGCGCTACAAATAACGACCCACATGACTCACTTTGTGCGATTCTCCATGTCATGGCGTGTTCTCTTCCTCCAGATCCGATAAGTAGTATGTTGTGTTTCATTTTAATTATTGTTGTGCTTGTTAAAGTCGCGATGCTCTGTTTTATTCAGCTCGTGTTTTGATTGGCTTTTAAAATAGTCTAAAGTTTTTTGCATTCCTTTATGACGTTGTACTTTAGGCTGCCATGAAAGCAATTCCTTTGCCTTGCTGATGTCCGGTTGTCTTTGAAGGGGGTCGTCTTTAGGCAGCGATTTAAAGCTAATTCCTTTTTTAGACTTAGTGAGCTTCACAATTTCTTTGGCAAAATCGAGTATTGTGATTTCTTGGGGGTTGCCTAGATTGACAGGCAAATGGTAGGGGGTCATAAGCAAGCTATACAAACCTTCCACCAAGTCAGAGACATAACAAAAAGAGCGTGTTTGAGAGCCGTCTCCAAACACTGTGAGCTCCTCGCCCCTAAGGGCTTGACCAATGAATGCTGGAATAACACGTCCGTCATTGAGTCGCATCCGTGGTCCATAAGTGTTGAATATTCGTGCAATTCGAGTATCTAATTCATGCACCCTGTGATATGCCATGGTTATTGATTCTTGAAAACGCTTCGCTTCATCGTACACCCCTCTAGGTCCTATAGTGTTTACATTTCCGTAGTAGGTTTCTTTTTGAGGGTGCACTAGAGGGTCCCCATAGACTTCAGAGGTTGAAGCAATCATAAACCTTGCTTTTTTTGCCTTTGCCAATCCCAGTAAATTATGTGTTCCCAAGGCTCCCACTTTTAGCGTCTGAATAGGGATTTTTAAATAATCTATAGGGCTTGCGGGAGAGGCAAAATGTAAAATAAAATCCAAAGGACCTTCAACTTCAACATAATCTGTAACATCGTGTTGAACAAAACTAAAATCACTGTTCTCATTTAAATGATTTATGTTTTTTAAGTCTCCTGTAATAAGGTTATCCATTCCGATGACCTCATATCCTTTCGAAAGAAAAAGATCGCACAAATGTGATCCCAAGAATCCGGCTGCTCCAGTAATTAATACTCGTTGTTTAATTTTGCCCATCACTTTAAAAATCGACTTAACTTATCTGCCATAAGCCTGTCGTTTGACAAACGTTTTACTTTGTTCTGGCCTCCTAATTTACCTTCTGAACTCATATAGGCTTCAAACCCCCCCTTGGTTACAGAGCTGATTACAGCAGGTCGTAATATATTTCCTTCTAATAAGTCTTTATAATAGATGTTTTGACGCTGCATACTTTCGTCGATAATTGCCGCAAAAGAGCTGATGTCGTTTGGCGTATGGTCAAATTCTACAAACCATTCGTGAAACGGAAGACCTTCTTTTGGGTTAATTTGAGGCGCAACACTAAACTCATTTACCCTTGCATCTGTTTGCTCAATCGCCTCTTTCATCGCCTGTTCGACCTCTTTGGCAATCACGTGTTCTCCAAAGGCTGAAATAAAGTGTTTTACTCGCCCTGAAACGATAATCTTGTACGGCTTTACAGAAGTAAATCTGACCGTATCTCCAATATCGTAACCCCAAAGACCTGCAGTAGTCGAGAGAATGAGGACGTAATCTTTCCCTAATTCAACTTCTTCTATATTAAGGCGCACAGGGTTCTTGTCGAAATAATGTTCTATAGGGATGAACTCATAATAAATGCCTGAGTTAAGTTGCAGTAACAATCCATGATCATTTTGGTCGTCTTGGAAAGCAAAAAAACCTTCACTTGCGGGAAAGAGTTCAATGCTGTCCACTTTTCTTCCAATCAAACTTTCAAATTTCTTTCTATAGGGCTCGTAATTGACCCCGCCGTAAACAAAAAGAGAAAAATTAGGAAACAGGTCTCCCACTTTTTTGCCTGTGGCAGTATTTAGCTTTTCAAAATACATTTGCACCCAAGAAGGAATGCCGGCAATTAGGGTCATGTTCTCTTTAGAAGTTTCTTCGACAATTGCGTCTACTTTGTCTTCCCACTCTTCCATGCAATTCGTTTCCCATGTAGGAAGCCTGTTTTTAAGCAAATAAGAAGGAAGATAATGCGCTGAAATTCCCGAAAGTCGACCAATATTTATGTTCCCTTTTTTAGTCAGGACCGGGCTTCCTTGTAAAAAAATCATCTTGCCATTGACGTAGTTGGCGTTTTTAGTCTGTGCGATATAAAAAAGGAGGGCATTCTTCGAAGCACGTACCTGTTCACTCATCGATTCCGTAGTGATAGGAATATATTTTGCTCCAGATGTCGTTCCAGATGTCTTCGCGAGGTAAGCCGGTTGACCTGGCCACAACACGTTTTTTTCGCCTTCAATAATTCGATGTACGTAAGACTTGATCTGCTCGTAATTTCGAATAGGAACTCTGCTTTTAAAAGATTGGTAGTCGTTTATATGTCGAAAGTCATGGTCTTTTCCAAAAGCGGTTGAGCTCCCTTGCTTTATGAGATAAGACAAGGTTTTTTTCTGGGCTTTTAGTGGCCTTTCAATCCATTTTTTTTCTTTGTTGTAGGTGTATTTGGCGTAGGGTATGGCCAAAATTGATTTTAAGGTCATTGTTTTTGAAAATCAATATAATCTGAAGGATTAACGGCTTTTTCATTGATCCAGAGCTCAAAATGCAAATGAGGTCCGCTTGAAAACTCGCCTGAATTGCCGACAGATGCAATAACCTCGCCTGCACTAACACGCTGTCCTTGTTTTACAGAAAGTTTACCGTTGTGCTTATAAATAGACGTTAGCCCTTCTTTGTGTTGAACAATCACATTATATCCAGTATCAGAAGACCATTCAGCATGCATAACTACACCTGCTAAAATTGCTTTTACGGGTTCTCCCTCTTTAGCGGCAATATCAATAGCAGTATGGTTTTTATCAATGCCGGGATTATAGGCTTGAGAAACACTGCCATTTACAGGCACAAACAGCATGGCGTTATCAAAGCTGTTCTCGTCTATTTTTTTGTTGAAATTTTCTTCTTTTTGAACGGCTTCTTCAATTTCTTGAATGGCCTTGTTTTTTTGAACTGTTAAAGCCATATTTATTGGCACCGCATTTATACTGTCCGTAAGCTCTTCAACTTCAGCATATTCTAACTCCCCTTTTATCAATTTATTATGAATATCAAATTGTTTATTGTCTCGTTCTAAAACATAGTAAATAGAATCTGTCTTGAAGAGTAATTCTTGAACAATCCGTTCTGAATCTTTAGTCTCTTTACCTGGAATAATATATCTCAAAGGCGTTTCGGAAATCAAAAAGAAAGAACCCCAAAAGATTACGAGAATAATTACCATCGTAGCAATAAGTACATTTAAAAAAGTCAACTTGACTGCCGATGCTTCTTCAAAGGTTCGGTCATTAACTAGAACCAATCGATACTGGGTAGTCAGTCTTCGTTTTAAATTTTTCTTTTTTCGACTCTGGTTTGCCATAGAACAAATATAATTGAAGCTATCTATACTTTCGTTAGAAAGCCATTATTTGTTGATTTCTGTGCTGATAAATTTGTATGTTTACAACTAGATTAAATTTAAAGTACATGTTTACACTCGGTTTAGTAGGTCCTTGGCAAATAGTTCTCGTGGTTGTGGTTGTTTTACTCCTTTTTGGTGGTAAAAAAATTCCAGAGTTAATGCGTGGTTTGGGCAGTGGAATCAAAGAGTTCAAAGATGCCTCTAAAGAAGACGAGAAAATCGATAAGGAATAGCTCTATTCGGTAATTTCAATCGATTTCATAATTGCCTCTAATTCAAACATAAAGTCTCTTTTTGGCTTTGATGGTGCGAAGGTGAAGCCTTCCAAAACAACTGTGCGCTTGTTGACGGTGTCATTGATTAAATACATCAAATAGGGTCCGGCCATTGGATAGTTTCGAACTTCCCAAATACCCTTTACCTCAACGGCCTTAAATCCTCCCACTTCAGTTGGTCTAACATAAGGTTCAAAGGTGCGCTCTGATATCATATAAGTGACCGCCCCAGGTACATCTGGGCCAGGTACATATTTTTTGCCTATGCTATCTCGTAAGCTCAAAATTCGATCTACAAAACCTTCACTGTCAGAAAAATAACCTTTTTCTAAGCTGTAAGCCATTAAGTTAATGGTTCCTCCTTCCACAGGCCTGTCGTACCACAAAAAACCGTCCTGATCAAGCCCCAGTTGATAAATAGAAGGTAGTCTTATGCTAAATGCTAAACGCTCATCAAAAAGAGCCTTAGAGGAAAGGGATTTCAAGAATCGATCTTGAGAAAGTTCTAACTCTGTTTCTCTAAAGTTGTATTTGGCTGTGGCTGCAACTTCTAAAAGGTTGTTCTTTAGGTTTTCTAAATCATTAGATTTTACGACTGCTATATTTTGAGGCCTAGCGTATAAATTCTTTTTGATATGGGCGACCTCAAGAGTGTCTTTTAGTACATAAAGTACATTTCTAGACTTTGTAATTGCGCCTTTCCATATGCGCTGAGGCAAATACGTCAGGGTAAATTCAGGCTCAGCAATAGTACTGGCCTCTAAAGGCGCGGCAAAATACTTTCGAATACTGTCGCCAACAGCACCTTTCCATAAAGTATCTGTAGTAACAACAATAACTTGGTTTACTGAACCCGTAGATTCAGGGAGAAACTTTTCTTGCTGTATCACCTCGTTACAACCCACAAAAGCATATAGTGTAGAGGCAACAATAAAACATTTAACTAGTATTCGATAATTCATCAGAGGTCTAATTAACATTTACAAACTCTTAATTGCATGCCTGGTTTAATTTGCGTCGTCTTGAGTTCGTTCCAAATTTTTAGTTTCTCAATGCTAATGTCCTGGTACATACGAGCTATTTTCCAAAGCGATTCACCTTCTTTTACAACATGCACCTTTTTAACAGAGCCGCTTTGCGCAAGAGACTTCTGCGATGGTGAATTTGTTTTTTTGCCATAAACAACAAGACTTTGACCCACTCTTATTGTGTTGGACTTCAAATTATTCCACCTTCTGAGATTTGAAATACTCGCCCCATAACGCTGGGCAATTTTTCCTAAGTAATCGCCTGACCTTACTCTATAACGACTTCGTAAAGGCTGTGCTCTTTGTAATTCAGGATTCTGCTTTTCTCTGCTGTTCCAAGAGGCTTCTGCAAGTTTGTAAATATCTTTTTCATTACTTACAAAAACACCTGTTTTGAACTTGGGCAATCGCAAAATATTGGGCTTGTTTTGGTTGTAATTTTTTGGAATAACCCCTCTTTTATATGTGGGATTTAAAATTTCAAGCTCTTCTATGCTCATGCTTAATGTCTTAGATAAATGCTCAAAGGATAATTTTGTCTTTATATGAACGGTGTCTGTCTCAAAATAATTTCTTTCATAGGGTTTAGGATGTAAGCCGTAGTCTTCTGAAAACTCAAAGGCAAACATTGTAGCTATAAATAAAGGCACATAATTTGCAGTTTCTCTAGGAAGGTAGTTTCGGAGATTCCAGTAGTTGTTGTATCCTCCAGATCTGCGCCTGGCCTTATTTACATTTCCTGGGCCAGAATTGTAGGCGGCAAGAGCCAAATCCCAATCGTCAAAGGTGTTATAAAGTTGCTGTAAATACTTAGCTGCAGCCTCAGTTGATTTGATGGGGTCATAGCGCTCATCGATGTAGTTGTCTACTCTTAAACCGAAATAACGCCCCGTGGCATACATAAATTGCCAAAGGCCCCTGGCTCCAACCCTGGATCTTGCTTTTGGATTTAGCGCTGATTCAGCAATGGCCAAATATTTTAATTCTATCGGCAAATCATTCTTGTCTAACTCTTGTTCTATCAGGGGAAAATAGAATTGACTAAGGGTCATCATGCGCTCCAAAAAAGAACGCTTGTCTTTTAAATAATGAACAATTACACGCTCAAGTTGTTTGTTGTGCTCAAAATTAAATGGAGATTTTTGGTCTAAAATCTCAAGTCTATTCTTAATTTCCTGCGTGCTTAAAGGGCTCGTATTGTCAATTGCTTTCTCATAAGCAATATCAGACTCGTCCACTAGCTTATTGTCATTATCAAAAAAACTAAGCATGTTAGAAAGCATAATACTGTCTGCGATATAAGCTGCTTTCTGATCTTCCAAATCATAAGACACCCCTCTTTGATCAGAGTAAGGAGAAGGGTTTCCAATAGACTTATAGGCATCTACAATTTGATCTGTTTGCAACAGTTCTTGTTGACCTAGAGCAAAACAGAAAGAAGTCGAAATAAGAACACTAAATAATATTGATTTCATAATCATTTTTACAAGTTATGCAGTACACTCAAATATAAGCATTGCACTACTAGCAAGAAATCAAGTGCTCAGAAAATTAGATGAGATTTATGATAATATCGCTGCAATTCCAGGAAGTGTTTTGCCCTCAAGGCTTTCTAACATTGCTCCTCCGCCAGTGGAAACGTAGCTCACTTTCTGGTCAAAGCCAAACTGCTTCACGGCTGCGACAGAATCTCCTCCTCCAACTAAAGAGAACGCTCCGCCTTGGGTAGCCTTGTCCACAGCTTCGCCAATAGCAATGGTGCCTTTGGCAAAATTTGACATCTCAAAAACACCTACAGGCCCATTCCAAAGAATGGTGTTTGAGTCGGCAATAACTTGGCTAAATTGTTCGATTGTTACTGGGCCAGCATCCAATCCTTCCCAGCCTGAAGGAATTTCATTAACATCGCAAACGCTAGTATTCGCGTCTGCACTGAAATCATCAGCTATAATCACATCAACCGGAAGGTGAACTTGAACATTATTGGTTTTTGCTTTGTCCAAAATAGAAAGCGCTAAATCTAGTTTGTCTTCTTCACATATCGAATTTCCAACAGAGCCTCCAAGGGCTTTGATAAAGGTATAGGTCATTCCTCCACCAACAATTAAGTGATCAATTTTAGGAAGAATGTTTTCAATAATGGTAATTTTAGTGGAGACTTTGGAACCTCCCATTATAGCGGTTACAGGTGCTTCTCCTTCTTCTAAGACCTTTTTGGTAGCTGTAATTTCTTTCTCCATTAACAATCCAAAACACTTCTTTTGCTCAAAAAACTGGGCAATAATAGCAGTTGAAGCATGCGCCCTGTGAGCAGTGCCAAATGCGTCGTTAACGTAAATGTCTCCAAGCTCGGCTAGTTGTTGTGCAAACTGCTCATTTCCAGCTTCTTCTTCGAGGTGAAAGCGCAAGTTTTCTAATAAAATCACTTCACCTTGATTGATTTGAGCACAAGCATCTTTTGCTTTTTGACCAACTGTATCGTCAATAAAATTGATTTCAACACCGAGAATAGTACTCACTTTGCTTGCGATATGCCCAAGAGATAACTCTGGCTTAACTTGCCCTTTTGGTCTTCCCAAATGACTCATCAGCACAACAGCCCCTCCTTGTTCTAAAATGTGAAGTATTGTCGGTTTAGCGGCTTCTATGCGCGAGCTGTCGCTTACCTCGTTGTTTTCGTTTAAAGGGACATTGAAATCAACTCGAATCAATGCTGTTTTATTTTCAAAAGACATGTTTTGTAGAGTTTTCATAATTTGAGGATTAAGACGCGGCAAAATTACACAAAACATTCACCTCTTAAAATATAAATTGAGTTATTCAGAGATTAGCGTTGTCATCTCGTAACGGCTAAATCGTATATATTATCTTTGACCCATGCAGGCAACAGATATTCTAGGACAGCAAAATATAATTCAAAAGTTTGAGAAAAACATCGCTGACAATAGAGTGCCTCATGCTCAAATTTTCCACGGTTCGGCGCTCACTGAAACTTTGCCGTTAGCCCTGTTTTACAGCTATTTACTACTCAGCAAGGACGAAAGAGTGCTGCGTTTAGATCATCCTGACGTACACTTTAGTTTTCCAGTTAACACCACCAAAGAAATTAAGAAAAACCCCTTGTGCAAGGACTTCATTTCGCATTGGCGAAGTTTGGTTCAAACCTCTTCGTATTTCTCTTTAAAGGACTGGTCAGAAACTATTGGAGTAGAAAACAAAAGTTTAAAAATTGGTGTTGACCAAGCGCAAGAAATATTTGCTTCGCTCAAGCTCAAGTCCTTTGAAGGAGCGTATAAAGTGATGATTATCTGGGGCGCAGATCTAATCAATGTTCAAGCTGCCAACAAACTCTTAAAGCTCGTAGAAGAACCGCCACAAAAAACATCTATCATTCTCTGCACCAACAAGTTAGAATCAATTCTAAAGACAATTCGTTCTCGTTGTCAACTGGTACACTTGAGCGCTCCTGCACCAGAAATTATTCGAGATAAGCTCATCAATGAAGGTGTTGAGCCCAAAAATGCCTTCTCGTCTGCACTGCAAAGTGAAGGTAGCTTAAGTATAGCTCGAGGGCTTTCAGATCGTCTAGATAAAATACATCCATTTGAAACTGCATTCGTTGATTGGATGCGCACAGCTTTTATGGCTAAAAAAGACCCTAAATCTGGCAAAAAATTAGTTGATTGGGGGGAAAGAATTGCGGCTTTTAGCAAGGAAGAACAAACTGCTTTTTTAAAATACAGCCTTGATATTATTCGAAAAGCACTTATGCTTAACTATAAATCTGAGACCTTGGTACACGCTTCTGTTTTCCCTTCGGGCTTTGATCTCAAGAAGTTTGCACCCTTTGTCAACAAACACAATATTTTTGAACTGCAACAACTGATTGAAAATGGCATTTATGAGATCAAAAGAAACGCAAACGCAAAAATGCTTTTCGCTCATATTGCACTTCAAACCACTCGATTATTACATCAAAAAAAATAACTCATGAGCCTTTTACAACTCGAACTATTCTACACTCTAGGACTATTAATTTTCGCCATTGTTTGGCTGCAAAGTGGGATCTCTAAGCTCATTGACTTTAAAGGAGAGTTAGCCTATTTCAATCAGCAGTTTAAATCGACTTGGTGCATAAAACATATGGTAAAAGAAAGCCTTGTGCTTGTAACTGTTCTTGAAATAGGAAGTGGCCTCATTCAAATAGCGGCCATTTTTAGCCTGTGGACTGGTCAAGATTTAATTCTGAGTTACTGGGCCGGTTTAGCGAGTTTATTTACGCTATTTACGCTTATTACCGGCCAACGAATGGCAAAGGACTACACTGGTGCCCAGGGAATTATGGCATATATTGCGGCTGCCATTATTTTCTTATTTATACTTCACTCTACAGGGCTTAACACATAAAGAACAGCAGAAGATTCTCCAGTAAAAAGAGATTTTAGATTGGAATATAGACCTACCAGAAAGGCACAAAATATTGCGACTGGTTTAGATTTGTTTTGGTACTGCTCTGACAACAAACTCACAAAGAAAGCATCTAAGAACATCTTTTTTCTAATCTTTAATTCAAACCCTGCCTTTGCCGCTAAAGAAATCATTCCATAAGACGAAAAATGCCATAAATGTCTTGGCACATCGTAGCCTGCCCAATAATCTTTATAATATTGTGCATCAAAAGACTTAAAATTTGGGATGGCCACAAAAAGAAGTCCATCTGCAGAAACACAAGATCTCATCTTTCTCAAGGCACTCAAAGGGTCATTTATATGCTCTAGGGAGTGCCAGCAAGAGATTACATCAAAAGAGCCGCTTACCTCGTTTAATGAGGGAACCGTCTTGAGCCCTTTGTTATTAAGCTCTTTTTGAATCTCTTTAGAAACCTCGACCCCAAGAACATCGGGCGACTTAAACTGCACTAAAAAAGATCCGTCTCCACAACCCACATCAAGGACCGTTTTTGGCCTATAAGACAGACTCCTAAGGACTAAATTCTTTTTCCAACGATTACGCTTTGACTTAAATACTTGATAGACCCAAGAAACTAAAGATTTGTTTTTTTGGTGCGACAAATATTGCTCACTTTTGTAATAAACTGAAAGGTCCTCTGGAACCCCTACCGTCTGATAAGAATCTAAGTCTTTACGATACTCGAGGTTAAAGGTTTCTTTTGACAAGAACCAGTCGTTAATCATTTTGTTTGTTTCACGTGGAACGATACTCATCTTCCCAAAGCCACTAATAAAACAGATATGTCCGCCGGGCTCACCCCACTTATTCTCGAGGCCTGAGCAACTGAGTCCGGTTGTATAGAAAGCAACTTTTCTCTTGCCTCATAAGACAGCGATTTTAACTTGTCATAAGAAAACCCTTCTGGAATTCTGACGTGCTCTAAGCGACTTATTTTTTCTGCATTGTTCTTTTCTTTTGCGATATACCCTGAATACTTCACCTGGACCTCTAGTTGGGTTAAGGCCTCGTCTGAGAAACACCCTCCGTCTATTTTGGCTTTGACTACATCGAGCTTTCTCATGTCATCAAGACGAACCTTTGGACGAGACAACAACCTAAAAAGCCTGTCATCCTGCCGCACCTCCGGGCTTCCCGCTGCCGCCAGCATCTCATTAGCCTCCTTGAAAGAATAAGAGGTGTTTTTGAAAAATTCAACCAAGTCATGTGTTTGACTCTTTTTTTCTATCAAAACCTTAAGCCTGCTTTCAGTCACCACGCCTAATTCATACCCTTTTTCGGTAAGTCTGAGATCTGCATTATCTTGCCTTAACAAGGTCCGGTACTCTGCCCTAGAGGTAAACATACGATAAGGCTCCTCAGTTCCTTTTGTCACCAAATCATCGACAAGAACCCCAATATAAGCTTCGTCTCTCGACAAAATGAAGGGGTCTTGTTTTCTAATGCTCAGCACAGCATTTATTCCTGCCATTAAACCCTGAGAGGCCGCCTCTTCATAGCCTGTTGTTCCGTTTATCTGACCGGCAAAAAAGAGGCTTTTTACCAGCTTTGTCTCTAAAGTTCTCTTTAATTGAGTAGGAGGAAAATAATCGTATTCAATGGCATAACCTGGACGAAAGAAGCGAACATTCTCAAAACCCTTTACAGAGCGCAAGGCCTTAAATTGCACATCGTCTGGCAAGGACGTTGAAAATCCATTGACATAAACCTCAACAGTATTCCACCCCTCCGGTTCTACAAAAATTTGATGACTGTCTTTTTCGGCGAAACGATTGATCTTGTCTTCGATGCTAGGACAATATCTTGGACCAACGCTTTTGATCCTCCCGTTGAACATAGGAGACCTATCAAAACCAGAACGTAACAAATCATGAACCTCCTCGTTGGTATGAGTTAGGTGACAAGGCACTTGCTGCTCTAGACGCGAATAAGACATATAAGAAAACACCCCTGGCGTCTCATCTCCTGGCTGAGGAGTCATTTTTGAATAATCGAGAGAGCGCCCGTCAACTCTTGGGGGTGTTCCTGTTTTCATTCGACCACTCTCGAAACCAAATTCACGCAACTGCTCGGTCAAACCTATCGAAGCCTTTTCGCCAGCGCGACCTCCTCCGAAGTTTTTGTCACCCACATGTATCAATCCATTTAAAAAGGTGCCGTTAGTCAAAACCACTGATCTAGCGTAAACCGTCAAGCCCAAAGAAGTTTTTACTCCCATGATTTGACCGCCTTCTTCAACTAAGCCAACAACCATATCCTGAAAAAAGTCACAGTTCTCTGTTGCCTCTAACATCAAGCGCCAATGCTCCGCAAATAACATTCTGTCATTCTGGGTTCTTGGGCTCCACATCGCGGGTCCTTTTGACCGATTAAGCATCTTAAATTGAATTGCGCTTTTGTCTGAAACAATTCCGCTATAACCACCCAGCGCGTCTATCTCACGCACGATTTGCCCTTTTGCAATTCCTCCCATTGCCGGATTGCAAGACATTTGCCCAATATTTTGAAGGCTCATTGTCACCAACAAAACAGAAGCACCCATGTTTGCGGCCGCAGCAGCCGCCTCTGCTCCAGCGTGGCCTCCGCCTACCACTACTACGTCGTAATACTTGTCTATCATTTTTTGTGTTCCACGTGAAACAGGTCGATTAATTCACCTTCTTTGGCGCGCATATTTTTTTGTTCCTCTTCGGTTTTATCGTTTTGCCCCGACAGGTGTAACATACCGTGAGAGCATACACGAAATAGCTCTGTTATAAAAGAAACGCCATAATTACAAGCGTTTTCTCTAATCCTCTCATGGCTAATAAAGAGATCTGCTTCTTGTAGCCCATCTGCGCCGTAATCAAAAGTGATGATATCTGTGTAATAATCATGATTCAAATACTTCTGATTAACCCCCAACAAAAAAGCATCGTCGCAAAAAATAAAACTCACAACCTGCCTTAAGCCTAAATGCAACCTTGTTTTTATTAAAGACTCTTGAAACACCATCTCATCGCCCCAATTCTCATCGAAACCGGAAAGAATTATTTCATTCATAAAACAAAAATATATCATTCCTAATACTTAGTTTCGCTTTTAAAACAATTTATACTATGAAAGTACGCGTTCGTTTTGCTCCTTCGCCTACAGGGCCTTTGCATATTGGAGGGCTTAGAACCGCTTTGTTCAACTATCTTTTTGCTAAAAAACACCAAGGCGCCTTTGTGCTTAGAGTGGAAGATACAGATCAATCACGACTTATAGACGGCGCGGAGAACTACATTCAAGACGCTCTAAATTGGCTTGGCATTCCTCCCGACGAAAGTCCAGCGCACAAAGGAAATTACGGGCCTTACAGACAAAGCGAACGAAAAACGATTTACGAAGAACATGCCATGCGACTTGTTCGTGAAGGCAAAGCTTATTATGCTTTTGATTCTACGGATCAACTTGAACAACTCCGAACAGAGAAAGAAGAGAGGGGGTCTAGGTTTATCTACAACCACAATAATAGAGAAGAACTGTATAATTCTCTTAATATAGGACCCGGAGAAACATCAAAGCTTCTTAAAGAAAAACACCCCTTTGTAATTCGTTTCAAGTCTCCAGCAAACAAGCAACTTCAACTCGATGACATGATTCGAGGTCGCGTTATAATAGACTCCAACTTACTAGACGATAAAATACTTTTTAAGAGCGACGGTTTTCCTACCTATCATTTGGCCAATGTCATTGATGATCACCTAATGGAGATTTCTCATGTCATTCGAGGAGAAGAATGGTTGCCGTCACTGGCTTTACATTCTTTGCTCTATCATGCATTTGAATGGGAGGCGCCACAATTTGCGCATTTGCCATTATTGCTAAAACCACAAGGAAAAGGGAAGCTCAGTAAACGAGACGGTGAAAAAGGAGGCTTTCCTGTCTTTCCATTAAGCTGGGGAGAGTCTATTGGATTTAAAGAATCAGGGTATTTGTCAGGTGCTACCTTGAATTTCCTCGCACTTTTAGGGTGGAATGACGGTGTAGAACAAGAAATTTATTCCATAGACGAACTCAAACAGCGCTTTGACATTGCCAGGGTCAACAAGTCTGGCGCACATTTTGATATCGATAAACTAAAGTGGTTTAATCATCATTATATACAACAGGCATCAAATTCCTTTTTGGCTAAAACGCTGCAAAACAAACATCAGGCTCTTGGCAGAGCTAGTTCAGAGTCAATCGCACATTTTGTGAGCCTTGTCAAAGAACGCGAAACTTATATCTCAGACATTTACACCAATAACACCTATTTTTTTGAATCACCTGTGAATTATGACCCCAAGGCACTCAAAAAACAAATAAAAGAAGACACTCCGGCCTTGTTAGCTGAACTTACGATCAGAATCAAAAATCTCATAGAATTTAATACGACAACTCTTTCAGACTGTCTCACTTCTTATTGTGAAGAAAAAAACACCGGACTAGGCCGCCTAATGGGGCCCGTTCGCTTATCTTTAGTAGGGGAGCTTAAAGGGCCTTCTATTTACGAGATTATGGTGTTTATAGGAAAGGAGTCCACGCTTCAACGCATTGATAACTTAATACAACACACATCTTAAATAACATAATTATGGTCTTTCAAATTTTATTCATCGTGCTAGGGTTTTTGCTGCTCTTTACATTTGTCTTTATTGTAAAACAACAAACTGCCGTTGTTATTGAAACTTTTGGTCGTTTTACTTCGGTGAGAAACGCGGGTATACAGTTTAAAATTCCTTTCGTTCAAAGAAAGGCAGGAATTATTACACTCAAAATACAACAGTTAGACGTGATTGTTGAAACTAAAACAAAAGACGACGTTTTTGTAAAGCTCAAAATTTCAGTTCAATATGTTGTTCTCAAAGAGAAAGTATACGAGGCTTTTTACAAGCTGGAACATCCATCGGATCAAATTACGTCTTATGTTTTTGATGTAGTTCGAGCGGAAGTGCCAAAAATGAAACTAGACGATGTCTTTGTAAAAAAAGATGATATTGCCATAGCTGTTAAGTCCGAACTTCAAGAGTCTATGATTGAATACGGCTACGACATTATTAAAACGCTAGTTACCGATATTGACCCTGACGAGCAAGTGAAAAACGCCATGAATCGCATCAATGCTTCTGAACGCGAAAAAATTGCCGCACAATTCGAAGGAGACGCTGCGCGTATTCTAATTGTTGAGAAAGCAAGGGCAGAGGCCGAGAGCAAAAGGCTTCAGGGACAGGGTATTGCCGATCAGCGAAGAGAAATCGCACGAGGGCTTGAAGAGTCAGTCGAGGTTTTAAATAAAGTTGGGATTAATTCACAAGAAGCCTCTGCGCTTATTGTGGTCACTCAGCATTACGACACCTTACAGTCTGTCGGAGAGCATACTGCATCAAATCTTATTTTATTACCTAATTCACCTTCGTCGGCTAATGACATGCTCACTAATATGGTGGCTTCTTTCTCGGCTAGCAATCAAATCGGTGAAGCAATGAAAAACAATGATACGACTAAGAAGAAGTCTCAATCTTAGCCCAAGTATCTCTTAAGCCCACGGTTCTATTAAAAACTACTGAATGATTTTCATTGTTTTTTCCATCGCAATAAAAATACCCCATGCGTTGGAATTGATAGTGCTGACCTGATTTTGCTTCGTATAGGGAAGGCTCAATAAAAGCTGTTGTTTCAACTAAGGAATTCGGATTTAAATGCTCAATAAAGTCAACTTCTTTGTCTTCTTCTGGATGAGCTACAGCAAATAACCTGTCGTAGAGCTTGATGTCTGCTTTCTTTGCATGTTTAATACTTACCCAATGTAACGTTCCTTTGACTTTACGCTTACTCTCATCAGTTCCGCTTCCAGATTTAGATTTAGTGTCATACGTACAATGTACTTCTATTACTTCTCCCGTCTCGTTTTTGATACAGTCCTCAGCCTTAATGATATAGGCGTTTTTTAATCGTACTTCACTCCCTAATTTTAATCTGAAAAACTTTCGATTGGCCTCTTCTCTAAAATCTGCCTTTTCGATGTAGATTTCTCTTGAAAAAGGGAGCTCTCTGTGGCCCATACTTTCATCTTCAGGATTGTTTTCGGCCTTGAGCCACTCTTCTTGATCTTGTGGATAGTTAGTAATTACAACCTTTAAAGGATCCAGCACGGCCATTACCCTAGGGGCTTTTTTATTGAGGTCTTCACGCACAAAATAATCCAACACGTTTAAATCTACTACATTTTCTCGTTTTGCAATTCCAATAACCTCTGCGAAATTTCGTATTGCCTTAGGGGTATATCCTCTTTTACGCATCCCAGATATAGTAGGCATTCGCGGATCATTCCACCCTGATACATGACCATTTTCGACAAGCCGCAATAACTTGCGTTTAGAAACTACGGTATGAGAAAAGTTTCGCCTTGCAAACTCACGTTGTTTTGGCCTTAGCGTCTCAACATCTACAAGTTGATCTAAAAACCAATCATATAACTCTCTATGCATGTTAAACTCCATAGTACATAGCGAATGTGACACCTGTTCAATGTAATCGCTCTGGCCATGCGTCCAATCGTACATCGGATAGATACACCAGTCGTTAGCGGTTCGATGATGTGATTTATGGAGAATCCTATATATAATGGGGTCTCTCATGAGCATGTTAGAGGACGACATGTCAATCTTTGCCCTTAAAACATGCTTTCCCTCATCATAGTCTCCATTTTTCATACCCTCAAACAAACTCATATTCTCTTCTGCACTTCGATTGCGAAAAGGACTATTCGTTCCCGCTTTCGTAGGCGTTCCTTTCTGAACAGCAATCTCCTCAGGCGACTGAGAATCTACATAAGCCAATCTGTTGATAATCAGTCTTTTAGCCCAACCATAGAGTTGGTCAAAATAATCTGAGGCATAGCATTCTTTTTCCCATGCAAAACCAAGCCAAGAGACATCTTTTTTAATAGCATCAACGTATTCTTGTTCTTCTTTGGCGGGGTTTGTGTCATCAAACCTTAAGTTCACAGGGGCTTGATATTTTAATCCCAATCCGAAATTCAAACAAATTGAACTTGCGTGGCCGACATGCAGATATCCGTTGGGCTCCGGAGGAAACCTGAAGCGTAACTGTTCCTGCGTATAGCTTTTTGATAAATCCTCTTCTATTATTTGCTCAATAAAGTTTAAAGATTTTGGGGCGCTCTCCATAAAATAAGTCTTGTTATGCAAATTTAGCACTCCTTCAAGAACATTTCACCACAAGAAAGGACTCTTTTACAACATTATATTTTTAAAGCTGCAGTTGGTCTTGAAATTTAGACACATAAACGATAACCAAGCTTAAATAAGACGATAATGAGAAAGGTTCTAACTGCAATTTTGTTGTTCATTGGGCTGAATACTTTCGGACAATTACATGTTCCGTTTGAATCAAGGCCTTCAGAAACCTCAATTAAGGTTAAAGGAAATTATACTTTTCTGTCAAACTCTATTCTCAATAGATACGACAGAGACAATAACGCTAATGTTGCCTACAACGGAGAAGAAAACAACAATGACCTTCACAGAGATTATATAGACATAGATGCTGATGCCAGCACTTATTCTTCATCTGCAGCTCAACTATCGCTTCCCAATTGCTCACGTGTCGTTTATGCAGGTCTATATTGGGCAGGAAATTACAATGGAGAGGTGAGCAACAATTCTATGATCCCTAGTATTCCACGTAACGATGCCACTAGAAATGCCGTAAATGCCGTTAAGCTGAAAATTCCTGGTTCTTCAACCTACATCGATGTAGTTGCAGATAACAACCCTGATGCAGAAGGTGAAGAAGACCATATTATTATTGACGACCCTAGCCTACAAAACGCGCCTTACGTATGCTATGCCAATGTTACTGACCAAATTCAAAATTTAGCAAACGCCAATGGAACTTATACTGTTGCAAATGTTAGAGGAACGAGAGGGCAGAGTGTTGGAGGAGCTGCTGGGTGGACTATCGTTATGGTTTATGAAAATGACGCTGAGACAAACAAAAACATTACTTTTTTTGATGGATATGCGGCTATACAAGCCAACCAGGCTCCTGTAGATTTAACGGTAAGCGGCTTTAAAACAATAGATAATGGCCCTGTTTCAGCTAAATTCGGTGTTGCGGCCATAGAAGGTGATCGTAGCTTTAGTGGAGATAAATTTTTGTTCGCAACACGAAACTATCCTCAATATGCAGAATTAGGAAATTCGTTAAACCCTAACACAAACTTTTTCAAATCAAACATTACCGAAAACAATCAAATCGCACAAGGGTTATTTCCTTCAAGCGAAAACACCTTAGGCTATGACAGTGATCTTTTTGACCTTGAAAATAGCAACAATAACGTCATGGCTAACGGAGAAGAAGAGGCTTACATTAGGCTGGAAACCTTAAACGATACCTACTCCGCATTCCTTGTAGCTTTTGGGGTTGAAGTCATTGACCCTCAAGTAGACCTATTACAAAATATAATATATAACAATAGTGTTTTTGCAGATGTAAGCATTGCCAAAGGTGAGGGCTTTCAAATTCAGCACAAACTAAGTAATACGGGTAATGACGAAGTTGGCAGCATGTCTATTACTGGAATTGTTCCTCAGCAATTCGAATTTCTTGAAAGTGAAGTTTCTTTTCCTTCAGGGGTTAATTATACCTATGATTCGTTAAATCGTTTGCTAAATTTGACTTTTGACGCAAACACAATTAGTAGCCAAGAGCTCGTATATACTATTCCTTTTAAAATAACAGACAATTGTTCAGGTCTTATGGGGCCTTGTGGCAATTTAGTTGACTTTCAAATGACCACAAGTTATACCGGAGTTGTTAATCCGGCATTAAAAGAAAGCATAAGTTCAACTGACATAAGCAACTGTAGTCTACCAAACTATGCAGCCAACAACTTCACGATTAGTGGATTGGAAGACTGTGACTCGCCCACAAGTGTCAACCTTTGTGATGGCGACGCGGAACTTGTTGCGGCTGAAGGCTACTCAGATTACACATGGAGATTTGACCAAAACCAAAACGGAACGTTAGATACAAGCGATCCAATAGTCTCTGCAGGAACAAACTCATTTATCACAACTTACTCTGGTTTATTCTTTGTTGAACAAATTAGCGACAACCCAGACTGTTCGAACTCCATTTTGAGTTTTGATGTTGGTCAAAGTGGTTTTATTCAGAACAACCCTTTGATTCCTTATATCAATGGGGACATCGCCAATTACAAAGGAACCATTTTCGAATGTGAAGATAATAATGAAGAGATCCCTATATTTTACCTCTGTGATGACGGGTCTTCATACGACTTCAATCTAAACCTAAATGGTGTGGTCGACTACAGCTGGGAAAAGCTTGATCCCAATTGTGAAAATACTGATTTATGCACATTACACGTCAACAGTTGTGAGTGGCAAACTATTACGAATTCTGCGAGCTATACGGTTTCAGAAGGAGGGCTTTACAGAATTAATCTCACGCAAGAGGACGGCTGTAAAACAAATTACTTTTTTAGGGTTGATCAACTCGACTATAACCCAGAGGTTTTAGTTGAAAACCACAGGTGCTCAACATTAGGCTCTATTGAAATCGCAAACCTTTCAGATCAATTTCGTTTTCGTTTAATTGACCCTATTACTTATCAAATTATTCGTGATTTTCAAGATAGTCCTGTTTTTGATGGCCTTACAGAAGGTATTTATTCCGTTGAAATTGAGTCTAACCTAGAAGGCAACGCTTGTATATACTATATAGACTTGATTGAAATTGAAGAAATTGAAACAGAAGAAATCTTTTCATACAATCAAATTAGTTGTGACGATCTTGGAAATGCCTCTATTGAGCTTCAAAATGTAATCGGACAAAACACCTTCACGTTCTATGAAGGGTCTGACTTAATTTCAGAAACAATTACTGAAGAAACAGATTGGTCAGTAGCAGATTTAACAGCCGGAACTTATCGTGTAGTTGCTGAAAACGAATACGGATGTGTTTGGTCACACAACTTTACTATCACTGACTATCAAGAAATGAACTTTAACGGTTTTGATGTCACTGAAATCGGTTGTCAAGAAGCTGAACTTAATATCGACATCCAAGGAGGTGTAGC
>MDTC01230215.1_pt1 | contig 70509 bp, 64 predicted proteins | sample 811181 | NCBI WGS metagenome assembly MDTC01 (sample SAMN05326644, study PRJNA326480) | marine metagenome | isolation source: seawater | place: Pacific Ocean: North | collected 2011
AAATTAAATAATCACTAACTTCTACTGCTTTAAAAATTAAATTTATGTATGCAATCGTTTTAGCCGCTTTACTTTCTTTTCAAACGAGCTCTGTTCAAGGAACTTGGGTGAATATTGATGATGAAACTGGAGTTGAAAAATCAGAGATTACCCTATATGTCGAAAACGGAAAACTCTATGGTAAAATCGAGCGTTTATTGCTGCCTGAAGATCAAGGAAAGGTATGTGAAAAGTGCAAGGGTAAAGAACAAAATCAACCTATTGAAGGATTGATTATTGTAAAAGGTTTAATCAACGACAGAGACGTTTGGACTGATGGAAAAATTTTGGATCCAGCCAATGGAAAATCTTATGATTGTACCATAAAATTGGACGATTCAAACACCTTGAATGTAAGAGGTTACTTAGGTTTTTCTTTTATTGGTCGTTCTCAAGTTTGGAAACGAAAAGTATAATCTTTTATGAAAAAAGCGATTATAATCGGGGCTTCATCTGGGATTGGGGAAGCTTTAGTTGATTTTTTAGTAAATGATGGATACGTAGTAGGGATTACGGCGAGGCGCGAAGAGCTGCTTATGGCGATTCAAAAAAAGTTTGAAGAACGGGTTTTTTATAAGGTGATGGATGTTCAGCGAACCGACAAAATCGAACAAATTTGTACGGATTTATGTAGTACCATTGGAGGACTTGATTTGATGATTATTTCAGCTGGAATAGGTCATCTGAATAAGAATCTGGATTTCTCAATCAGTCACAATGTTGTAAAAACCAATGTGAGTGGTTTTACTTGTGTGGCGAATTGGTCCATGAATTATTTTCAAAAGCAGGGCTCTGGTCATTTGGCAAATATTAGTTCTATCGCAGGCTTATTAGGCAATGGAATTGCCCCTTCTTACAATGCCACCAAGGCTTATCAAATCAATTATTTCAATGGATTGAGAAAAAAAGTTAAGAAATTAAAACTCGGTATTCATCTTACAGATATTCGGCCTGGCTTTGTTGATACTGCAATGGTTAAAGGTAAAAGAGTATTTTGGATTCAGCCAGTAGACAAGGCAACCAAACAAATTTATACTGCAATTCTTAAGAAGAAAAAAAGGATTTATATAACTAAAAGGTGGGCCTTAATCGCTTTTATCATTAGGCTTAAACCTTATTTGTTCTGACTTTAAAAACGGCCGAGCATAATGTAAATCAACAGTGTGATTAAACAGAGTATCGCAGAGAGCTGATTGGTGTATTTCCAGGATCGCATTGGAACATACTGCTTGTCAATAATTTCAAAAGTTTTGTCATTAGGTTTAATCTTTGAGATCAAAATCATAATACCCATGTTGAGCACAAATTCAATCCCCCACAAATGAACAAAGTGCAGGTCGATTTTATAGATAAAAGTGAAAAACACGTAAAAGACCAGGCCGAAGATCAAAGCCGATTTTGCTGCTAAGGCGGTTATATTTTTTGTAAAAAATCCGGCTAGCATGATCGAAGCTATTGGAATAAAGAAGATTCCGTTTAACTGTTGAAGTAGTTGATATAATCCGTCAGGAGCGTTGACTACAAAAGGAGCCACAAGAATAGAGAAAAGCGCCAAGAGGGTAGAAACTGTTTTTCCAACTCGAACAAGTTGAGCATCGTTAACTTCTGGTCGAATGTGCTTTTTATAAATATCAAAACTAAAGATGGTCGAGGCGCTATTTAATACACTGTTAAAAGTACTGAGAACTGCACCCATGACAATGGCTGCAAACAGCCCGGTAGCACTTTTTGGCAGTACCTTTTTAATCAGTTCAGGATAGATTAAATCTTGCTGCTCATAAAGCATCTCTCCGAAATAATAAAACCCAATGACCCCAGGAAGGATGATGATGATAGGAACTATTAATTTCAATATCCCAGTATAGAGCAAACCTTTTTGAGCTTCAACCAGATTCTTTGCGCCTAAGGCCCTCTGAATTATGGTTTGATTCATGCTCCAAAAGTAAATCTGGTTAATCATCAAACCCGTAAATAATACCTCAAAGGGCATGATGGAATCTTTGGCCCCAATCACGTTAAATTTTTCTGGAGCAAAATCATAGACTTTTTGTAATCCGTTTAAAATACTACCATCTCCAATTTGATAAAGGGCGATAATAGGGATTAATGTACCTCCAATAAGCAAACCGTAACCATTAATTGTATCTGAGACGGCCACTGCTTTTAGCCCACCAAAGATTGCGTAAATGGAGCCTACAATTCCAATTCCAAGAACGGTAATCCACAATCCCTTTTGAGGAGAAACATCTAGGTTTTCTGAGATTGAAAAAATACTTTCCAAGTTAATTGCACCTGTGTACAAAACGATCGGCAGAAGGGTCACGACAAAAGAGATCATCAAGAAAAATGCGACAAGTGATCTGGTAAACTCATCGAATCGATACTCAAGGAATTCTGGTATTGTGGTAAGCCCCATTTTCAAATAGCGCGGCACAAAATAAATTGCAGCTAATACTAGTGCGAGGGCCGAAGTGACCTCCCAAGCAATAATTATAAATCCATTCTTATATGAAGAACCATTCATGCCAATCAAATGCTCTGTTGAAATATTGGTCAAAATCATTGAGCCTGCTATGACCACTCCGGTAAGGCTTCTTCCTCCCAAAAAGTAACCTTCCTTGGAGTTCAAGTTTTCATTTCTCAATTTATACCAGGAGTAAAATGCAACAAAAAAAATGAAGCCTAAAAAAGTTATTAGTGTTTGCATCGGTTGTTGGTTAGGTCTTAAATGGATTAAAAAGCCATTCTAGGTCATTGATTTCTAATATACTCAAAAATGTTAGATTATTAATTTTAGGTTTTTGTACTTTTATATTATGCTGCGTAGAAGTGCAGCATCCATAAAAATGAAAAACTTTCTAATTAAAAATTCAAACCTTTTTTTAATGCTTGGTGGATTTTGTATGTTGGTAGGAGCTTTATATCCTGATGAAACCGCAACTGACAATTATATAGCAGCAGCCTTTTACATTGTTGCGGCTTTTGGGTTTATGGCTTCTGCTTTAGGGCAAATTTTAAACTCGATAAAGAAGTAGAATCTTCGACTGTCTTTAACGTAATTTCGAAAAGATTAAAATGATAAAAAAACATGAGAATATTAATCTTCTCTTTGACACTCTTAGTCACTTTAAGTAGTTGTAACCCTCATTTTTCACGAAAAGACCACTCCATATATTGGCAAAAAAACGCAACTGAATACAAGGCCCTTTGCATACAAGCATACAATTCAGCCAAATTGGAACTCGATAGGGCATTGGTCTTGGAACATGAAAAACCAATTGCTGTTGTGGCAGACATCGATGAGACGGTACTCAACAATTTACCTTATAATGAAATGCTCATCGAAAAAGAGATGAGTTTCTCTCAAGCTACATGGTCGGAATGGGTAAATAAAGAAATAGCTACGGCTATTCCCTGGGGCCTTAGACTTTTACGCTTACGCAGAACGAATGGGAGTAGAAGTGATTTACATCTCTAATAGAAGAGAGGAGAATTATGCCCCTACAAAATCAAATCTGGTGGACCTTGGTTTTCCTTTTGACGAGGATACCATTATGCTTTTACGAGATGAAACAAGCAGTAAAGAAGACAGGCGTAATCAGCTCGCCAACTTTAATGTGGTGTTATTTCTAGGCGATAACCTCTCGGATTTTGACGTTGTTTTTGACAAACAAACAAACATTGAACGCAACCGAGCACTCGAGGAAAAAAAGTCAGATTTGGGACAAAAATTTATTTTAATACCCAACTTATTTTAACTATCGATTTGCTATAAACTAAGGAAGTCTTCACCATTGGTGAAGACTTCTGAACTAATTACTACAAAAAATGAATACTAAATATTAATATTTACGCGAATAAGGTAACTGAGCTTGGCTGTAGTTTACTGATGGCATTTTGAACAAAAAGTTGAACCTTGTGTTTGTCGGCTTCTTTTTTGGCTAACACTAAGGCGTCTTGGTAATTGTCACGCTCTTCTATACATTCACTTTCATGAAGGTTGTGCCTTATAACTTCAAAGGAAAATTGTTCTTGATATTCTCCTAAAATGGACTTAGTGTAGGACACGTGAAGAGCTAAGGAGACAGCTATAGCTTCGTTTCTGTTTTTGATTTTCATGCATTCAATTTATAATGGTAAAATTTGGGACAATTTATGCTTTGGGACTAAGCAATAGGGCTGAAATAAATCGTCCGACTAAAACTGTGATAATTACGGTAGTTAAAGACATTAGGTAAGGCTTTTTAAGTACTTAGAAATAAGTAATCCATAATAAAATAGGCAGCTAAATAACCGAGGATAATGCCTGAAAATACTGGTAATGCAAGTTGTTTCATGATTGTTTTTTATTAAATTATTTCGATGAGCGTTTAATTAATTCTAAAGCGATTTATGTTGACATAACAATCATCAAAATGGTAAGATTTGGTTGCATAAACCTAAGGCGGTTTAGCGCATAAAAAATACATTATATCGATAAAAAATGCATTTCATCGAATTTATTATAATTTAATGATTGATACGACAGTTTAAATATTTTGCTATGTAAAAAGGCGTCTTAGTGAGAAATTTTCAACTATTATTGAGTCTTTTTAAAAAGTTCGTAGGTTTTCACTTCGTTTAATGCTTTTCGTAATACGAATAATTCAATTCGGCCTTCATTTCAAGTAGTTCTTCTGTCATAATTTTTGACAGTTTAGCGTTAAGTTGAGCAAAGTCTGTGATATTGAATCTTTGAATTAATGCCGTCTTGATATGGAGTTCGGTCATCATCAAATGAAGTAACTCCAAAGGCGTGCATTGAACATAGAAAAGGAATACGTGAGTCCAACACCATTACCTACATCTAAACTGTGTTGTAATGAATCCTGCTGCAAACATTTTTAAGTAAAATAGAATACACATCAGGGCGATAAGACTTAGAGTGACTTGCGATTTCTAATCAATATGCTTCATTGCTGCTCTATAAGAGATGAAAATAAATAGAATATAGAGGGTATTAATAAAAAAAATAAATAAATTGATAATGCTAATTTGTGTGGAACGAGGTCAATTTGATAGCATGACCTCTTAAACTCAGCAAATACTAGATATGGAAAAACCAAAAGCGAATCCACTAAAAAGTATGGATCATTGGGAAGATGACTTGTTAGAACGTTATCCTGATCCTGAGACTTCAAAAGAGAAAAGTGAATTTAGAAATTACGCAGATTCAGATCGAGACGCTACCGTGCGAGAATTTTATCAATTAAATCACAAGTTTCAAACCTATGATTTTGTTTGTGAAAAAGAGAAAGAATTCTTGGCCTTCAACAAAAGAGAAATGTCAATATGGGATGCCCTTGAATTTTTAAACACCCTTGTAGATGACAGCGATCCAGATATTGACCTAGATCAGTTGCAGCATCTGATGCAAACCTCTGAGGCCATTCGAAAAGACGGTCATCCAGATTGGTTTGTTTTAACCGGATTTTTACACGATTTGGGTAAGGTGCTTTGCTTGTTTGATGAACCGCAGTGGGCGGTAGTTGGTGATACTTTTCCAGTGGGATGTCGATTTTCTGATAAAATAGTCTATCCTGATTTTTTTAGTAACAATCCAGATTCAACTCATGAGGTATATAGCACTAAACTTGGAGTCTATCAAGAACATTGTGGACTAGATCAGGTTAAAATGAGCTGGGGCCATGACGAATACCTATATCAAATTGTCAAAGATTATTTGCCTAAACCTGCACTTTATATGATTCGTTATCACTCCTTCTATGCCCAACATAGAGAAGGAGCTTATAATTTCCTATTAAACGATGAAGATCGAGAATGTTTCAAATGGGTAAAGGCTTTCAATCCTTATGATTTATATTCTAAGGCGCCAGAGCCGCCTAACGTAAAAGAATTAAAGCCCTATTATGAAGATTTAATCGCGAAATATCTTCCCGAAACACTCCGGTTTTAGTGCATAATTTTTTGAAATGATCAAATTTGGAATTGTCGGTCTAGGAAGAATTGGTAAAGTACACCTCTTAAATGTGCAACGCTATTGTGATAATGCCCAAATCGTTGCTGCTTGCCCAGTTAGCTCAAAGCATCTCATTTTTGTTCAAAATCAGAGTATTGCTGAACATTATGATTCTTTTGATAAGATGTTGGAACAGTCGGATATAGATGCAGTTATTATTGCCTCTCCAACCGCTTTTCACTTTGAACATATCGTCAAAGCAGCAAAGGCCAAAAAACATATCTTTTGTGAAAAACCCATAGACCTTAATTTTGAAAAAGTCAATGAAATTGTTTCAATCGTTCAAGCCAGCGACATCAAATTTATGCTGGGCTTTAACAGAAGATTTGATCCTCATGTTATGCAACTCAAAGCATCGGTTGAGGCCGGTAAAGCAGGTGCTGCAAGAATTTTAAAAATCAGCAGTAGAGATCCGGCTCCACCTCCCTTAGAATTTGTCAAGCATTCAGGTGGATTGTTTTTAGATATGAGTATTCACGATTTTGACATGGCTCGTTATTTGGTCGGTAGCGAGGTCAAAGAAGTCGTCGCTCACGGATCAGTATTTGGAGACTTGCCTTTGCAAGATTACGATGATATTGACACCGCCGTGATCACTTTAATTTTTGAAAACGGATGTATGGTTCAAATAGACAACAGTCGATACAATTCTTATGGCTACGATCAGCGCATAGAGTATTTTGGAGAAAAAGGGAGTATATCTACCCAAAATTTAAGAGAAAATGAAGTGCTCATCGCTGACGAAAACGGATATCATACAGCAAAAGCCAGACATTTTTTTATTGAGCGCTATGAAGAGTCTTATAGAAATATGATGATTGATTTTGTGCACCACTTAAACCGAGGAACATCACCAACAATAACCCCAAATGACGGTTTGAAAGCTTTAAAAATTGCACTAGCGGTAAAACAATCCTTTATAGAAAATAGAGCTATACAACTTTGATAAAACTTACCATAAGGGCTTGTAGTTTGCTCTTATTTCGCTCAGTTGTGATGGGTCGTCTGTCATTTCCCATCTTCCGAGCGAAACAGGAATATTCCCTATTCGATTAAGACTATCGAAAAAGTTTTTAAGTTCAAATTGAGTTTCGTCTTTTTTGGCGACCTCCATCATCATCTCTTCGATGAGGTATTTCCCTGTGATATAACTTGTACCGTACCCGGGTTGCCTTAAGTATAAATGCTGCTCGAATAGAAGCAATTCTTTTTCTGTTTTCATCCAACCTCTTGGAGTGTACTCTGCATGTATTTTCCCCGCCTCTTCCATAGGCATCATATTGGCGTGAGCGTATAAGGAACCCAATCCTCTTGCGGCCCTTTGGGATATTAAAATATAGACAATTTCTCTAGCTCTCGGATAAGTGTTGTACAATCCAGCTTGCATGAACATTTCTTCAACAGCTGTGGCAAGACCTTCATTTCTAGAATCAAAAATATTGTACAAGAGCGCTTGTTTTCGAATTGGTCTTGGGTTCGGATCCTCTTGCATTCGCGCCAATTCAAACCAATGGTAAAAGTGTGAAAACAATGGCTTAGGATCTAGATGCGCTGTAATCCAGAAAAAGTTTCTGGTTTCTTCTGGAACAAAACCACCCAAATGCACATTTAAAGCCCCTTCAAAATAATCGGCTACTGTGACAATGTCATTTTTGTCGAGAAAATCGAGCAATTCTTTAGCTGCATTTCGCGCCAACTCATCATAGGCTTCTGGAGAATCTACTGCTGAGAGTTCTTCTAAGGCTCTGTTTTTATGTTCTTCGAGCTTAAGAGAAGACCAAGAGCGCGCCAATTCTCTTTTCAATAAAAAGACTTCATCTTCCCAAGTGAGCGGAACCAAGTGCACATTTTGTTGATACCAAGTGTAATAGTCTTTCCCTAGACCAGAAGGCCCGTTCTTTGATGGCGCTTGCTCTTTTAACCAATACGCCAAAGTCAGAGTTGCCTTTTGAGCCTCTTCAATAGCCGCTATTAATTCCTTGTTTTCAGCTACTCCAGATTTTTCTATGATAGATTGGAGTACCTTTACTTGTGTTTCAATATCGCGTATTCCTGCAACCCATAAATCCCTAGCATTTCCTGTAAGGTTCTCTTTAGCTTGCTCATAGAAGTTGGGAATAAGTCCAATATCTTTTGTGAATTTAGCGCTCTGGGTTTCATTTAACGGAAAGTCATACTGCCAAAGTTCAATTACAAAATGCGGAGTAGGACCTTCATGCGCAGGAACATCACTTTTGGCCGTCCATATCACCTTGTAAAAGGCAGGATCTCTTTGCCAAGGTTTTAGCACTTTAGTGTTGAATTCGTACCCATTCATCTCTGCCCAAAGAATATGCCAGTCAATTTGATCTTCAGTAGACCACTTATCGACAGGTAAAGCCTCTAAGGTGTTTCGCAGTTTTTGATAGTCATTAGCACGTCGATTAAAAGTCTCTTGCGTATAGTCAGGTACTCCATTTCTGAGCGGTGGAAATTCAAAGGCTCTCCAATCATTGAAGAGTTCTTCTAAACTAATTGAAGTGTCAATAGTTTGAACAGTCTTGTCATCAGTGCATGATAAGAGTATGATCGAGAATAGAAAGAGAACTGTTTTTTGTCGCATTACGTTGAATTTATTCGTTTGATAAGGATTTAAAATGTTCCTTAGAGATTGTTTTATTTCGTTTTAGTGCATTCCACCGCAGTGTAAATATTAAACTAGCCAACCCCATAACAAGAAGCCAAACATAAGTCGAATGAAAGTACCAAGCATTTACAATTGCACTCAAATCTTTATAGGTATGGATTACCAAAAAGAGGGTCAGAAAGACGATACCTCCCCAGCCTACAAAAAGTTGTAAGCTTCTTTTTTTAATGACTATAATTTGTTGGTACAAAGGCTCATTGTTTTTTTTGATACGTATTACAGTAATGCACATCAGTAGAAAGTTGACCAGCATGGAAGTTACCATAATGTCTATACCTAAGAAAAAATCTATTGCAAAATGGGAGCCTAAAACTCCGATACTAGCGCAAATTCCTGCAACTATTAAGGCCGTGACAGGTGTTTTTCTTATGGGATGTATGTAGGCAATACCTCGGGGCATAATAAGGTCTTTAGCCCAGGCAAACATCAGTCTCGAAACTGATAGTAACATGGCCGGAAGGTCATTGATCAGTGCAATAGCTGCACCCAAGATAATCAGCGTATCTAAACCGCTTGGTAAGACATAACTCAGAAGCCCAGGAGCCGTAATATCTTTGGTCTGAGCCTGTTCAGCGACATAACTCCATGGAATAATGTGGTACACCGATCCGGCAAAAAGAAAGTAAAAAAGGCCTACACCCAATATAGCCACGAGAATGGCCAAGGGTAGGTTTCTTTTTGGATTTAGTGCTTCGCTCCCCGTTTGCGCTATGGCATCAAAACCAATAAAACTCGAAAAGAGTACGGCCGCTGCAGAGAGAAATGTAGCCCAATGAAAGTTGGGAGTAGGAGGTGTTTTGTGTTGCGTGCCTTCCTTCGTTTTGATGGCCAAAAGAAAATCCGATTGATCAAAAAATAGTCCTGAAAGAATGACAATACTTCCCAAACAAAAAATCACAATGACCATGGGAATCAACAATCTTGCGTAAGATTTGACCCCTCGAATATTTAAGTAAACAAAGCCCCAGATAAAACTCAAGGCTAGGCCGACGCGAATCCAAGAAATTTCTAAAATTTGAGAAAGGCTAAGCAAACCATAACTATTGGCAATATCCCTGAAGAAGGGAACTACAATATAAGCGATGACTCCTATGACAATCGACAATCCGAACCACTGCGAAAAACTTGCAACAAAACCGAGATAGGGATTTAGGCCTCTGCTCACATAGAGGTAACTGCCTCCCGCTCTAGGCATAGCAGAAGAAAGTATGGCATAGGCTAATCCTGCAAATAAGGCTGGAATCGCAGCAAAGGCAAATGCCCAAAGAACATAAGGCCCAATATCAGGAACATTTCTGTGGATCATAAAAGGAACTACATTAATTGATGCGCCCACCATAGATGAGACACCCGTAGCTATGACGGTAATTAAACCCATTTTACGAACTAAAGTTGGTTTAAGTTCCATAAAAAAATATCCTTTTAAAAGGAAAATAATTAAAGTATTGCGCTCAGATTACATGCGAACATAGCCATTCATCAAGTAATTTGACATCACACTTGATGCAGATAGGGCAAAAACAATATGCTCGTTAATTTCCGTTCTTTCTAGATCTCGGGGATATAAGGCTTGAGAACATACGTAAAGCTTTACATTGTTTTCTGTCAGTAGTTTGATGAGCTCCGTATTTGGGTTTTTTGTTCCGTATTTTTTCATGTAGGCTTCATCACTCAGCAAATCAAAAGTGGCTTTACCAGATACAGAAGCTACTATGCGAACATCCTTTAAATCAACACCAGAAACCCCAAACATATTTAAGGCGTGCGCGATACCATTTAAGCCTCGATTAACCCCATTTCTTTTTTCATCATCGGTGATTTTATACAAGAGCTTGTAGTCAAAATTTTTCCGAGGCTGAACACTTGTTGCGGGGTCGTAAACAATTCCGCCATAACCTTCTATGACCGGTGTTGACCATTGCTGACCATAGCTTAAAGAATAAGTGATAAATAGAGATAAGTAAATGAGTTTTTTTACAGTTGTTTTAAAAAGTGCTTGCATATTTAGTATGGGTTTTAGATTGCACATCAAGTTAAAACAAAAAAATGAGGTAATACCCGCCTATAAAATAGCTCTCAGCAAGAAGCACGATTTAAAAAAACGGTGGGTTTTACGGATTGAAATTTAAGGCGTTGTCAATCAATGCAAGATGCGAGTATGCCTGAGGGAAGTTTCCTAATAACTCTTTGGTCTTAAAATCTAAATCTTCGCTGAAAAGTCCTAAATGATTGCTACACGATAAGAGTTCATCAAAAAGTTGCTTGGATTTTTCACGTTCTCCAATTTGAAACAAACTATTGATAAACCAGAATGTACATACAGTGAAAGATGAGCTAGGTAGCCCAAAATCATCTTCATTCTTATATCTGTAGAGCAAACCGTTATGCATAAGGTCCCTTTCTATAGCCTTAACCGTTTTAATATATTTCGGATCTTTTCCTTCGATGAATCCATAATACTCCATCAGCAAAACAGATGCGTCTAAGTGCTCTGATTCATACGATTGTGTAAAGGCCTGTTTTTCTTGATTCCATGCATTTACTAAAATATCTTCACGGATTTCATCTCGAAGCGTACTCCATTTTTGAACTGACTTACCTCCCTGAATCAAATTTGAAATCTTTATGGCACGATCAACCGCAACCCAACACAATAATTTTGAAAATGTAAAATGACGATCTTCTTGTCTGAATTCCCAAATTCCCTTGTCTGCAGAACGCCAATTATTTCTGACCACATAAACGACTGATTTGACAATAGTCCAAAGTTCTTCGTGTTTGTCGTCATCTTCCTTATAGTTTTCAATTTGGTAATGTATAACATCCATTAGAATACCATAAATGTCATTTTGCTTTTGGGAGAACGCAGCATTGCCTATTCGGACTGGGCGAGATCCTTTGTATCCATCTAAATGGTCGAGAATTTCTTCGGTAAGTATTTTTTCTCCATTAATTCCGTACATGATTTGCAACTTTTCGTTTTTATCTGGAATTAAATCAATGATATAGCGAATGAAATTTTTGACAATTTGGGTATGTCCAAGTTTGGCAATGACTTTTATGACCATTGAGGCGTCTCTAATCCAACAAAAACGATAATCCCAATTGCGAACTTCGCCAACGGTTTCTGGCAAAGACGTAGTTGCCGCGGCTAAAACCGCCCCTGTCTTTTCAAAAGTCAATTGCTTTAAGGTCATTGCACTTCTCAAAATCTCTTGGTTGTAATTTTGAAAGGTAGGTGTTTTATGGCACCAATTAAGCCAATATACCTTGGTGCGTTCATATTCAAGCAAGGTCCTTTCGAGGGTAGGAATTTTTATTTTTTCATTGTAAGAAACGGTAGTGAACTGATCTTCTTCTAAGGTGAATTCTTTACCTGATACTACACTCTCCTTGTCAATATCTGTGTACAAGAAGAGGGTGTCGTAATACTTGTCATCAACAACGCTGACAATGAAATCATCTTTGATATAATTATTGGTCTCTCCGATGGCATATTCCAGACGGGGGTCATAAATAATCTTAAGTTTTGGGCTACCACTTATATGCTTAAATACACGTGTAATTTCTGGTGGCGCGTAATAAAGGCTATCTTCTTTTTGATATCGAGGCATGAAATCAAGAAGTTCAAAGATGTGATTACCCTTCGAAAATCGAGTACATAGAATGTTGGTATTTTCGATGTAGGCTTGTTTGATTTGATAAGAAGGGTCACATTCGATCTTAAAACTCCCTCCAATTTTTCCGTCAATGATTTTCCCGAAAACAGACGGGGAATCAAATTGTGGTAAACAGCACCAATCTATTGAGGAATCCTCATTTATAAGTGCTACAGATTTACAATTTCCTATTATACCTAAATTAAAACTGTTCTTGTTCTTCAAAGTATATGTTATTCTCTAAATTAGATATAAAAAAATTAGGTTATGGCGAAGAAGATTATCGTTTCAAATCGCTTACCCATTCGCATTACGAAGGTAGAAAATTCATTTAAATTTACACCTACCTCTGGAGGTTTGGCCACTGGAGTTAAATCGATTCACCAAGATAAAAAAGATTTATGGATTGGTTGGCCTGGTATAGGAGTAGATGAAATAGAGGATCATCTACTTCCTTCTATAGATGGTGATTTGAGGGCTAAAAATTTTCTTGCTGTTCATTTAACACAAAACGAATTAGATAACTTTTATTACGGTCTTCCGAATAAATGTTTATGGCCTCTTTTTCATTACTTTATAGAATACTCTGTTTTCAATGAAGGGCATTGGTCTTCATATATTGAGGCCAATCAAAAGTTTGCAGATAAGGTTATCTCGCAAATTGAACCCGGTGATACTGTTTGGATTCACGATTATCAATTATTGCTTTGTCCAAAAATGATAAAAGATGTTTGTCCCGATGTTCAAATAGGGTTTTTTCTGCATATACCTTTTCCGTCTTTTGAGATATTCAGAATATTTCCGTGGCGTGAAAAATTATTAGAAGGTATACTGGGTGCTGATCTTATAGGATTTCACACTTTTGACTATCAGCGACACTTCTTAAGTTCGGTCAAACGAATTGCAAAGTTAGATGTGCGCTTTAATCGAATTGTACAAAGCCAGCGAGAAATAGCAGTCAACACTTTTCCTATGGGAATTGATTTTAAAAAATTTCAAGAGGCCGCAAAAAATCATAACCTGCAAAAAGAAGCAGAAAAATCAGAATTAAAAAGGCAATTAGAATTACACAAGAAAGCCTCAGAATCTGGCAAGTTAATTCTTTCTATAGATCGTTTAGACTATACCAAAGGTGTGGTGAACCGCATTAAAGCCTTCGATTTATTTCTGACCAAATATCCGGAGTATTGTGAAAAAGTGAGATTGGTGATGCTGACTGTTCCTTCTCGTTCTGATGTACCTGAGTACATTAGATTAAAAAAAGAAACAGATGAAATTGTGGGTAGAATAAATGGTAAATACGCCACGGTCAACTGGACTCCTATTTGGTATTATTACAGAGCCATGGATTTTGACGATCTGATTGACTTGTACATGACCTCTGATATCGCGATGATTACACCGGTGCGTGATGGGATGAATTTAGTTGCTAAAGAATTTGTTGCTACTCGCGTCGAGGGAGATGGAGTGCTTATGCTGAGCGAAATGGCCGGAGCTTCCAAAGAACTTTTTGAAGCTGTTTTGGTCAACCCCTTTGATTTAAATGCCATGGCAGATTCTCTACTAGAGGCCATTCGCATGCCATTGAGTGAGCAAAAGCGAAGAAATTTAAGCATGCAAAAAAGGCTTAAGCGTTATTCTGTGGAACATTGGGCCCAAGAGTTTATGAAGTCGCTTCAAGCGACGCAGCTGCTTCAATTTGAAGAAAACACACCCAAATTAAGCTCAAAAGTACAAGATGAAATCATAAAAGCATTTCACAATGCAAAACACAAGGCTATATTACTTGATTATGACGGAACACTTGTAGAATTTCACGATAATCCTGACAGTGCTGTTCCTGAGCAAGTGCTTCTACAACATCTAAAATTTCTTAGCGACATAACGGACACGAGTATTTCAATCATTAGTGGACGTGACCAAAAGTTTTTGAGTCGTCATTTCGAAAATCTTGAGCTAACACTAGCCGCAGAACACGGACACTTTATGAAGCACAAGGGCGGTGAATGGAAAGGTGCTGCCGTGAAAAGTAATGATTGGATGCAAAATATTGTCCCCATTTTTGAATCCTTTACAGATCGAACCCCAGGAACTTTTATAGAAGAAAAGAAAAATAGTCTCGTTTGGCATTACAGAAAAACTGACCCTGAACTTGCCGATCAGCGAGTGACTGAACTCAAGACGGTTTTATCAAGTCTTATATCTGATCGTCTTTCAGTTTTGGATATGGATAAAGCCTTAGAAGTCGTAGACCAAAGAACAGATAAGGGAACAGCGGTTGCAGAAATTATTCGGCAAAAGAATTATGATTTTATTCTTTGCATTGGAGATGATGTCACGGATGAAAATATGTTTGCAGCCTTACCAACCCACGCCATAAGTATCAAAGTAGGAAGAAAGCCGACAATTGCCTCTTATTACCTTGAAAACGTATCTCAAGTGAAGGCCTTATTACAGGCTATGAATTACGTAAAGGTTGAAAGCTAAATAATGGATTTCTTAGGGGAACTCAAAAATATTTATAACCATGTAGTTGAGGCTCCTACAACAGAAACTTCTGAGCAAATTCGAAATAGAAATGCCCAACAGGTCAAAGACTTGTTTAATTCGCTTGAAATTGAAATCAAGGGCTCTGAACATCTTCCTTATGAGCGAGAGAGTATTTTCATTTACAATCACCTACACAACCATCAAAATCTTTACGTAGCAGAAAACTTTCAAATCACCTTAGACAGCCACTTTATTAGTAGTGTGTTGTATTCGTATTACGGTGACCCCGGAATTAGAGTAACGCGTCATGCATTACCGGAGGAGATTTACCACAAAATATACTACGACCGTTTAAATTATATACGTGTTTATTCGGGTCATTTCATCCCGCAAGGAGCAGATATATCCCAAATCAAAGAAGCCAACAAATCCTTTTATCAACGGGCTAAAGCGGTTTTAGATGATGGTCGTGCATTGATTTGCAGCCCTGAAGGAAATTCTTTTGCAACTCAAGACTCTCCAGGACCTTTTAAGAAAGGAGTTTTTTCACTGGCAAGTAGTTTGAAACGTCAGCCTAAAATCGTACCCTTGGTCTTGGTAAATTTCGATGGGCTTCCACAAGAAACCACCTATAAATTACAGGTGATGCCTCCTTTCAAAATGTCAGATTACGGAATCACTTCACCCAAAGATCTTAAAATTATTGAAGTCGCTGAAACACTCAATACTTCCTATAAAACATGGGTTGATAATTTAAGTATTGACGATAAAGATTTTAAAGTTGAAATCGAGTTGTTAAAACAAAAAAGTCAGGCCAAACAAAACCAAAAGGATCTCATTGTTTTTTACGGAAGTTCTACCATTCGACTCTGGTCGAATCTAAAGCTAGATTTTCCAAAACACAATGTCTTAAATCTAGGGTTTGGCGGGGCGTTTATCCATTTAATGGTTACGCATTTTGAATTGCTCTTTACAGGATTAACTCCAAAAGCTATCTTTTTATACCTGGGCGGAAATGATCTCAATCTCGATCTTTCAACCGATGAAATAATAGCGCAAAGTAAAGCCTTTGTCGAAGCTATACATCAAAGATTTCCTCAAACTAAAATTTATCACATTTCAATTAAACCTTCTTTAGAGCGACAAGAACATCTTCATTCGATTCAAGCGATAAATCATGCTATGCATAATCTGACAAAAGAATGCTCTTATTTAACTCAAATTAGACTTTTTGAAGCCTTATTAGACATAAACCAAAACATTCGAAAAGATGTTTTATTGCAAGATGGATTACACCTCAATACAGAGGGTTATTTTATTTTGAAAGCGTTGGTTCAACAAGCTCTTGAGAACGATTAGGGCTTTATTTAAAATAATAACAAGTAAGTCCTTACAATTTACTGGCTACTTCATCGCAGTACTCTTGAATCAAAATCTCAGTCCAAGTTGTAGGAATGGTTCCGCCATAAGGCGCTAAATAAATCACATCGCTATCTTTAGAAGAGGAATGGCCAGTGCTCTGTTTGTCTTGGGTATCTAATAACATCACCTGTTTTCATGACAATAAGATCTTTTCCTCTTTCTTGATAGTATCCCTAATCTTCAACTACGATAAGAACCTGCGTAGACATGTGAAAATGACAATCTAGTGCAGAATTAGCTTAAAGGTGGCCTTTATATTATAAGGCAATTCTCTCTCAGATTAGAGTACAACAACATTAATTATTTAGCACCCATGAAAAAACTGCTATTAATAGGCCTCGTATTTTTTGCCGTTATTTCATCCCGATTTTTAAAATCAGGGCTAACAATTCCCGCAAAACAGACTTTTATACTCGGAGAATTAAATGCCAAAAACTATTCAGCGGAGTTCCCCTATGTTTCTGAGTTTAAGGTTTTGATCACGATTCAAAGTAAGACTTCAGCTCAAATTTTAAATGAACTAGAACTGCAACCAAATCAAAAAATCAAGCTTTTCATCAGTAAAGATGAAATCGCATACTTCAAAAATGACAATGAACAGGTCTTTAAGGTAAGTCGTGTTTTAAACAAAGGTGTTGAGGGAATGCCCTACATAAAAGAGAAGTAGTATTAACCAAGAGTTATTTTAGTTATATTGCTATTAAAAATAATCAAACACTCATGAAAAACTTAACCTTTGTAATTGCTTTTTTTTCACTGTTTGCCTGTAATCAGCAAAGCACTACTGCAGAGCAAATTGAAACTCCGAAAAAACTGAATCAAAACAATGAACAGGTGACTGTTATGGTCGATGTATCGTATTCTTTAAGTGCCGAAGAAATTAAAACTTTTATTACTGATGAACACGTTCCTTTCTTTTTTGAGCTTGAAGATTCAGGAATCGTTCGATTTGAATGGTTTATGAATGAAGAACAAAGTTCGGCAACATTAATTGAAGTATTTAAAAATGCCAATGCATTTCAAGAATTAGGAGGTAAAGTCTTGGGTTCTCCTATAAACATAAGATTCAACGAATTATTTAAAAGAGAGGGTGTTACTGTTCTAGGAGAAGTGAGCGACGAATTTAAAGGAAAACTCCAACCAATGAATCCAGCCTTCAAAACCTATATAGGAGGGATTAATTAAAAATCGCAAGTCCTTATCAATCACATATTTTAAAAGTTAGTTCTTACCTTTATTAAAATTGTGATGGAATGGATTATACAATAGCTCAAGGCAATTCATCGAAATTAGGGTATCTTGATTTGCCTATTCCAAAAGGGATGGATTTAAAACAGGCAATACTTGATCTCAAAAAAGAAAAAAATGCTGTTTTATTAGCTCATTATTATCAAAATAAAGACATTCAAGAGCTTGCAGATTATTTAGGAGATAGTCTGTATTTGGCAAAAGCGGCACAAAATATTGATGCAGATATCATCGTTTTTGCTGGGGTACATTTTATGGCTGAAACAGCCAAAATCATCAATCCTTCAAAAAAAGTGCTGTTGCCAGATTTAAATGCAGGTTGTTCATTAGCCGATTCCTGCCCACCTCAAGAATTTGCCGCATTTAAGGCGAACTATCCTGAGGCAGTAGTCGTTACTTACATCAATTGTTCAGCAGAAATCAAAGCGCTTTCAGATATTGTCTGCACATCTTCAAACGCAGTTCAGGTCATAGAATCGATAGATAGAGATACACCTATTATTTTTGCGCCTGATAAAAATCTTGGGCGTTTTTTAATAAAAGAAACAGGTCGCGATTTAATTCTTTGGGATGGGTCCTGCATTGTTCATGAGGCTTTTAGTTTTGGAAAGATTGTCAATCTTGCCAAGGCTAATCCGAAGGCTAAATTTATAGCACATCCTGAAAGTGAATCACAAGTATTAGACATCGCTCATTACATCGGGAGTACTTCGGGCTTGTTAAATTTTGTTCAAAAAGATGATGCTGATTCTTACATTGTGGGCACAGAAGCTGGAATCATTCATGAAATGAAAAAAGTAGCTCCACAGAAAACCTTTATTCCAGCTCCAGTAGAAGATGATACTTGCGCCTGCAGTGAGTGTGCATTTATGAAATTAAACACCCTGGAAAAGCTATACTTGTGCATCGAGCACGAAAAGCCTGAAATTTTAATGGATGTCAAATTAATGCAAAAGGCCTTGAAGCCAATTGAAAAAATGTTGAGGCTTTAAAATGTGTTCTGACGTACTCATTATTGGTTCAGGAATTGCAGGTCTTTCTTATGCCATTGAGTTAGCAGAACAGAGACCTGATTTGAATATTGTCATTATTTCAAAAAGAGAAGTTTTTGAGTCTAACACGAAATATGCTCAAGGTGGAATTGCAGTTGTTCAAAATTTTGTTTCTGATTCATTTGAAAAGCACGTAAATGACACCCTTTTAGCTGGAGATTTTACATGTGACCAGCAGGTTGTTCGAAAGGTTGTCAAAGAAGGTCCAAGTCGTTTAAAGCGATTAATGAGTTGGGGAGCACAATTCGATCAGGTATCGGGCCAGAGCTCACTTCTTGATTTAGGAAAAGAAGGAGGGCACACAGCAAATAGAATAGTTCACCACAAGGACAAATCTGGCTTTGAAATACAACGAGCGCTAGTTCAACGCCTTAAGGAAATCAAAAACATCAGTCTTTTAGAAAATCATACACTAGTCGATTTAATAACTGATCATCATCACAATATGACCGCCAGAAATCGATGTTATGGTGCATATGTAATTTCTTTAGAAACCCTGAGTATTGTAAAAATAAGCGCTCAAATCACGGTGCTCTCAACTGGGGGCGCAGGTCAGGTATACAAGCATACAACAAACCCTGAATCTGCAACTGGAGATGGTATTGCAGCAGCATACAGAGCCAAGGTGAGAGTTAAAAACCTGCATTACGTTCAATTTCATCCCACTGCATTAGCCCTTGAAAATCAAAAAGCCCCCTTTTTAATTTCTGAAGCGGTTCGTGGTTTGGGAGCACACTTATTCAATGAAAAAAAAGAGCGTTTTATGCTGAATTACGATTCACGAGGAGAGTTGTCCTCTCGCGATATTGTATCAAGAGCCATTGAAAAAGAAATTAAAAAACAAGAATTACCACATGTTTTTTTAAGCCTCAAACATTTAGATGAATTAGAAGTTGAGAATGCATTTCCAACCATTTCTAAGGAATGTAAAAAACACGGCCTTTTCTTTCATAAAGATTTGATACCAGTTCGTCCAGCTGCACACTATTTTTGTGGTGGCATTGCTGTAGATATTAATGCTCGAACATCCTTAGATGGGCTTTTGGCCATAGGAGAATGCAGTCACACTGGACTTCATGGCGCAAATCGCCTCGCTTCAAACTCATTGTTAGAGGCGCTAGTTTATGCGCACACTGCAGTTAATACTACCCAAGTAACTTTAGAACATGAATGGCTTGAAAAAGAGTATTTAAATAAGATTCCACAATGGAATCACCCACAAGAAATCTTAGATCGTTATTCAGAAAAAATCTCAAATTTAAAGTTAGGAGTGCAGCAAATTATGTCCTCAAAAGTTGGTGTATTTAAAACCAACAAGGGTTTAGTAAAGGCTGAACAAGAACTTGATTACTACTATCAATCCACAAAAAAGTATTACCAACAAAATAAAATGACACCACAACTGCTTGAACTTCGAAATTTGGTGAATGTCAGTTATCTTATAATCAAACAAGCTCAACAAACTAAAGAAAATAAAGGGGTGTATTACAACGAAGACTATGCTTGATCTCAATTCAAATTTAATTCAATCACAGTTGAACAGATTTATTCTCAGCGCACTAGAAGAAGATATTGGTGCTGGTGATATTAGCGCTAAAGCTTGTTTGGATACTCAAAAGGACTCTCAAGCGGAATTGCTTTTAAAAGAAGATGGGGTCATTGCAGGAATAGAATTGGCGAGGTTAATTTTTCAAATGCACGATGAACGAATTCATTTCAATCCTTTTGTAGAAGATGGTCAAAATCTAGCTGCAGGAACGGTTCTTTTTAAAATTAAAGGACCTGAATCTTCAATCTTGTCAGCTGAAAGAGTCGTTTTAAATTGTCTACAGCGAATGAGTGGTATTGCAACATTAACGGCAGAAGTCCAAAATAAAATAAGTCACACCGGATGTAAAGTATTAGATACTAGAAAGACAACACCTAATTTTAGAATTGCAGAAAAATGGGCAGTACAAATTGGAGGTGGAACAAATCACAGAATGGGTTTATACGATATGGTTATGCTTAAAGACAATCATATCGAATATTGCGGGTCGATACACGTCGCTATTCAAAAGACTTTAGCTTATTTAAAAAACAATAATATAAAAGTTCCTATTGTTGTTGAGACTAGAAATAGGAATGAAGTACAGGCATGTTTAAATTACAGTGATGATATTGATCGTATTCTGTTGGATAATATGTCGGTTAACGATCTAAAAGTTGCAGTTGATTTAATAGCAAATCAAATTCAAACAGAGGCATCTGGAGGAATAAATACAGGCAACGTATTAAAAATAGCTGAAACCGGCGTTAACTTTATCTCGATGGGCAGCATAATTTATAATGCTAAAGTTTTAGACATGAGTTTAAAAGCGATTTCTTCAAATTAAGTGGTATTGAGATGAGAAAAAAAGTTATACGATATGGGCTTGAGTTTTTGGTTGTGTTTTCAGGAATTTTACTCTCATTTGTAATCGACAATAGAATTAAGGTCAATGAGCGTATAGCCAATAAAGATTTACTCTTAAATCAATTGACTGTTGCTTTAAATGAAGATCGTATTCAACTAGAGGTAGTAAAATCTGCACTGGATAATTGTTTAGTATCAATTGACAGTCTTCTAGAGAATCACAGCAAGAGAAATATGAGTTCTAAAAGGGTGGCTTTGAATTTTTCAAATGTATCAGCCCGTATGTCCATCTCTTTTTTCCCTCAAAAAAGTATTTATAATCAACTGATCAATTCGAGTGGGTTTGAACTTATCGAAAACGAGAAACTAAAAAAAGGACTAACAGACTACTACGAACATTTGAGCGAGCGAAATAACTCTATCAATATAAAATTAGACCAGTTCAATCAAGAGTTTGATTATTACTTTATTCCTCATATCAATTACGTCACAAGTTTGAATCAACTCGACAATTCTGTTGATTTAAGCTCGAGTATTTCTATTTACACTATACACGATAGTTTTTATCAAAATGCTTCACTAGGCTATCTCACAAATGCACAGAAACGAATTGTTTTTTACCAAGAATTACTCAAAAAATATGAAGAAACTCTGGACCAAGTCTTTGATGAATTAGGAGATAACAACTGATCAGTATACAATTTTAAATTTATTTAGTACTGAAGTTTTATTCTATAAACCTTTGGATTATTCACAAAACCGGTTGCATAGAGGTATTCTTCATCATCGTCGAATGCGCAATTCGTAATATGACCAAAATCAATACTAGCCTTGAGTTCACCCTCAGGTGAAATCACTAATAATCCTCCAGGACCTGATGTAAAAATATTTCCTGATGAGTGTACTTTCATGCCGTCAAAATTTCCTTCAAATTGCCCGGCTAATTCTTTACCGGAAAAGAGAGTTTCAACTTTGAGGGTTTCCAAATCGATTTTTTTAACCTCTGGATTACCATCTAACATACCCATTTTATTCACATATAAGATTTTTTGATCCGGAGAAAGTGCAATGCCATTTGGCACATCAATTTGATCAGTAATTAATTCAAGTTTTTGAGCATTGGGCGAAAGTTTAAACACTCCATTAAAATCAAGTTCTCTCATTTCGGTTTCAACAAAACTGAAGGCTTGTAAATCGAAGAAAGCAAAAGGAGGGTCTGTAAAATAAATAGAACCATCTTTAGCAATGCTCATATCATTTGGACTGTTTAATCTCTTACCATTGTAATTATCTACTAGGGTTGAAAATTCTGGTTCTGTAGTTGCAATATTTTCAATTAAAGCTAATCTGCGATCTCCATGTTGGCATAGTATTAAGCTGTTCGAAGATGTTAATTTAAGACCATTTGCTCCTAGAATTCCTTCGCCTAGATTGTCGGCATAACCCGTATTACCACTTGGAGATATATGTGTTTTGACACCTTCATTTTTATTCCAACTGTGTACACTATTTTTGATAACATCTGAAAAGAACAGTGTATTGGTATTGGTATCCCAAACAGGGCCTTCAGGTAATGCGATAGAATCGGCTAATATTTCAATCTTTGCATATGGGTCAATGATAGAAGTGATTCCTTCTTCTATAATTCTAATTTTAACATTCTGTTCTTTTGCTTTTTGTTGACAAGAACAAAGCAAAAATACGGTGATTAATATGATGTATTTTTTCATTGTTTAGGATTATGTGTTTACACTAATTTACATCGCATATTTTAATTAACAATTAAGATAAACAAGAATTTTAAACTTGATTAAGGACTCTTCATGTCATAGGGTTATCTCATGATTGAAAAAGAATTTGATGGTAAAGAAATAGAGATCTTTTTGCGTTAACAATCGGCAAGAGTACAATTAAACTTTATAGGAAGTATAAAACGGAATCAAATTTTATAGTGAAGATTTGTTTACTTTGATTGAAATGGAATAAATAATGAACAAACTATGAATATTTTAAAAATCACAACAAAAAAACATTTTCGAGAAGGTATATTTATTTTCATTAGTGTGTTAGGAGCATTTGCTTTAGAATCTTATAGAGAAAGTATTTTAAAGATTAATTTGAAAGACAAGCTTTTAAAACAATTAACTGTAATGATTGCTGAGGACATCTCTCAATTAAATGATGTACATAAAAAATTGGATTTAACTCTAGATTCTGCAGGAATTTTAATCGATGACTTTCTATCGAAAGATCAAAAATTAAATCAAGAAGTGTTGGCTAAAAAGTTCTCTGATTTGCGATTTATGAATTTATCTTTTTTCCCTCAGTATGGAATTTACAATCAATTGCTTACTTCTAACGGATTGGAAAACATAAAAGATGAAAAGCTAAAAAAAGAGCTAGTTTACCTTTATGAAAATCTCTTAAAAAGAATACAAGCGGCAGACCCAGTTTTAGATGAAATGCGATGGAAAACCTATTTAAATCTCTCTAGTCAAATTGTTGTTTTTTCTTCAAATTCGGAGCCAAAACAAAAACAAGTATCTGATTTTCCTCAATTCGAACATAAGGTGGATTACTTCTATATAAGTGAAGACTATTACGATTCAATGGATGTGTTGAACTTTTACAATCAAATTACGTTATACATCAATCAATATAAAACTGGATTGAACAATGTTGAAAGCGCCTTACAATCAGCACTGTTATTAATTGAATACGAATTGAATTAAATACAAGCAACAAGGCAATTATTGAATTCAAAATTGTTCTAAGCTAAATAATACTAGACTTATTTTTATAAGACTAGTATTTGTTTTTTTTATCTTTTCAAAGGGAATTTAAGTTATAAATTCTTTACATTTAATTAAGCAAAATACACAAGCAATGAAAAGAAGAGTTAGCGTAATTTGGAAAGGTAATGGTGCCGATGGTACAGGCCATATGACTACTCAAAGTAAAGCCATAAATCAAATGCCTTATTCGTTTAAGTCAAGATTTGAAAATGAAGATGGAGCATTGGGGACTAATCCCGAAGAATTAATAGTTTCTGCTTTGGCAGGCTGTTTCAACATGAAATTAGCCTTTGTATTAAATGAAAATAATTATCATCCTAACGAACTTGACACCAACGCAGTTCTTACTTTCGAAGAGGGTGTGATCACCAAAATTGAAATGGATCTCAAAGCCTCTATACCTGATATAAATCCAGATAAGTTTAACACTTTAGCTGAAGAGGCAAAGCAAAATTGCCCGATTTCTGGGGTACTAAAATGTGATATTCTGCTAAAAGCCAGTTTAGTGTAAGAGTTAAATATTCGATTTCAGAATTAGCATAGAAAACCCAGAATAAGCTTTTATTTAAGGTGCATGTTTAGAAAAGAAAATACTTTTTCTAAGTTCGTTTGGTTGACAAAAAGTCCTCCTCCGTGTCCAGCCCCCTCAATTAAATCATAACTTACTTGTGATTCTACAAGTTGGTCTATTAGAGCATGGTAGAAATTAGAGCTCTGCGTGAATGGAATTAATTGATCTTCTGTTCCATGTTGAATTAAGAAAGGAGGGTCATTCGAGTCAATATAGGATGTAGGATTAGCTTGATTGACAATAGGTAAATTGTTAGGGTCATTAACATCTACACCTAAAAATTGAGATTCATTTTGTCCGGAGATATTGAATCCTAAAGTCAAAGCTTCAGTTGTCATACGCGCAAAATCTATGGGAGCAAACCAGTCAACACAGGCTTGAATTGCAGTAGAAGTGGTCGGGTAATCCCCCTCTGTTCCCTCTAAATAAGGTTCCCCAGAAGAGGTTCCTAGTATACTGGCGAGGTAGGCACCAGCTGAGACTCCCCAAGCACCGATTTTACTAGGATTAATTTTATAAACATTAGCATTATTTCTAATATAACGAACAGCCGCTTTTGTATCGTGAACGGCCGCTGGGAATACGGCTTCAGTGCTAAGTCTGTAATTAATGGAGCAGGCAACAAATCCTCGATTTACCAAATCATTTGCATAAGGAAGCATTGTGGATTTATCTCCAGCCTTAAATGCTCCTCCATGAATTACAAAAACTACAGGAAAAGGGCCTTCGCCTTTTGGTAGGTAAATATCCATTTTTTGTGCTTCTGACGAAGAGGCGTAAGAGATGTTTCTATAGTTTAACCGTTCAGGCACCTCTACTTCTTGTGAAGATTCTTCTTTTGAACAAGATATTAGAGATACGACAAGAAGTGTTATATAGAATCGTGTATTAAGTCTCATAAGCTAGCATTAAAATATCAAGATAAAAACATTCCTAGACGAATCTAAGTTAAGTTAGAAAAACACATAGCCTTTCAAATGATGCATATTAGAATTGATTTCAATGCAATTCGTCTAGTTATTTATTTTAGACCTAGCCTATTTTTTTTAAGAGGTCTTTAATATTATTATCGATGAATTTAACCTCTTTTTCTGAAGATAGTGCCGGTGACATACTACCCGCAAAGTGACCGTATTTAGAATCGATGACTTTAAGGATTGCGTTGGGTATTTTTTCAACTTCAGGTATATTATCTTCAGCAACAAATGAAATATCTGACGAGGATGGCATAACTAGAACTGGACAATTAATATTCGAAAGCGCTTTGGTAGTGCTACCCTCAAATTTTTCGTGCTTTCCAATATCTCCATGTTGCCATGTATTGGCCATTCCTAGGAGATTGTTTGCGTCAATACTACTAAAGAGATCATTTAGAGTTTGAAAATAAGCATTATCATCAGCAAGACCTCCAAATAAACCTAAATGCAGTTTCTCTTCATATCCTTTTTGATCAAATAACCGAGAAGTATAATTCATTGAAAATGCCTTTAATCCAATAGATGGAGGTGAAGTATAATTTCCATTGTCGAAACCGACATCTGCAGTTAGAGCCAATTTACAACCTTCTAATGCTATCCAATTTTGAAATGTTGTCTTAGCAGTACCACAAATAGGAACAATGCCACCAGTTCTACTTCCATGCAATGCGCCCCAATGAAAAGCTTGCTGCGCGCCCATAGAAAACCCGATGTACAAGAGTGGGTTTGTTATACCAAAGTATTCTTGTAATAATTTATCTTGGGCATTTATATTGTCGTAATAGGTTATTAAGGGAAACTTTGACGCCTCTTGAGAAGGACTTGCATTACTTGGAGAAGAAGATTGTCCACTACAAAAAAGGTTGGGTGAAATTATACAATATTTTGAAGGATCTAATGCTCTTCCTTCACCAATACCCATTTGATTAAAATTGTGATCTCCACCAAAACAAGTGGCAAATACAATGGCATTGCTTTTGGCTGAATTAAGTTCTCCTTGAACATCAACAATTAAAAAAGCATCATTTAAGATTTCACCACTTTGTAGTTTAAAATCTCCGAGCTTAAAAGTGAAAGTTTCATGTTTGTTTTCCATTGCAAAAAGGTTGATTAGTTATTGTTAATACTTGTAATATACAATATAATTGTTTTTGAAGTTTTTTTAATCGCTTAACTTCATAACAGTATTAGAATGAATTATAGTCTTATGAGTAAGCATGTAAAGGTTTATAGAGAAAGTGCCATTTTTATTCACGGGCTGGCGCTGTATTTAGAAGAAAACGGAATCTCATCTATAATAAAAGATTCCAATGAATCCGCTAGATTGGCAGGGTTTGCTGTCCCTCAAAACAGTGTGGAATTACAAGTTTTAGAAAGCGATGTAGAAAGGGCTAAAAAGCTTATAGTGGTATTTAACGAGAGCTCTGATGATTAAGCCAAAAGGGCCTATTCCTCTAATTCAAAGGTGTAATTATTTCCATAAATTATACATTTTCAAATAGTCAGTCCTATCAACTCTTAAGGGTATAAAAAACCAGGAGCACACATCGTGCACTCCTGAAACAAAGTAGTTAAAGTAAGCTTTAGAGCATATTACTTACTCTTCAGCATTAGCTGCCGCATAAGCCGCTGCTTCTGTCATTTCAGCAGTTTCACTATAGTAGGCTTGGAGTTCAACGATTTTTCCATCTTCCCATCTATAATCGAAATGCCCTCGGTTCGAATAGTCATCACCAGTCGTCTGTCCAGTTCCTTTCCAGGTAAACCATGCATTCGACCAAACTTTTCCATCTGCGAAATAGTTTGTATGCACATATAAATCTTCAATATTTATATTGGTGTACAAGATTTCGTGATGCGCTTGAAATCCGGGCATTAGATTGTCATACCCACTGAATTCAATATTATTGATTTTACAAATAACATCATCTGCATAATATTCAGAGGCATCAAAATCATTTTTGACATACTTGTCAAGTAAAAGTTCAATATTTGCTGTTAGTTCGTCATCTGTTTTGATCACGGATTGATCTGTTGGCATCTCACAACTCATAAAAGCTGCAATTAACAATAGCGTAAATAATTTTTTCATGTTTTATCGGTTAAATGTCAAGTATGAAAATAATAAATATTATTGCAAAAAGCAACACAATCATATAATTCATCCTCGCAGATTGAACTCTAACCTCTAAAGTGGCCTTAGGCAAATCAAAACAATAGCATTATCTTCGAAGCATGCTATTTCAAGACTTGGGGATTTGTTCTCCAATACTAAAAGCTTTGCACGAACAAGGCTATTCCAAACCGACACCAATACAACAGCAATCCATCCCTTTGTTATTAGATGATAAAGATTTATTGGGCTGTGCTCAAACAGGTACTGGCAAAACAGCGGCATTTACTATTCCTATACTTCAACATCTTTATGACTTGAATAATGGCCAAAAAGGTAAGAGAAAACTCAGAGCGCTAATTATTACTCCAACTAGAGAATTAGCAATTCAAATCAATGATAATATTAAAGCATATTCAAAGTATACAGGCATTAAGAGCGTAGTCATCTTTGGAGGGGTTAAACAACATACTCAAACAAAAAGTCTGCGCAATGGTACAGATATTTTAATAGCCACCCCTGGAAGATTACTCGATCTTATGGGGCAGGGGTTTGTTTCTCTACAGGCCATCAAATATTTTGTTTTAGATGAGGCAGATCAAATGCTTGATATGGGCTTTATCAATGATATCAAAAAAGTGCTAGTAAAATTACCTTCAAAACGACAGTCTCTGTTTTTTTCTGCAACACTATCCACTTCCATCATTAAGTTGTCTGAACAAATCTTAGGTCATCCCGAAAAAGTAACAATCGAACCTAACAAGACAACGGCCGAAAAAGTAGAGCAATATTTGTATTTGGTTAGTAAATCAAATAAATCTAAGCTTTTGATTGATCTTCTAAAAACGAATAGATCTGATTCTGTTTTAGTTTTTTCAAGAACTAAACACGGTGCAGACAAAATAGTGAAGGTCTTAAGTAAAGTGCAAATTAATGCTGCCGCAATTCATGGTAATAAGAGTCAAAACAGACGTCAAAAAACTTTAAATGATTTTAAAAATGGTTCTCTAAGCATACTTATTGCAACTGATATAGCTGCACGTGGAATTGATGTTGATGATTTGTCTTTAGTTGTAAATTATGACTTGCCAAATGTACCGGAGACCTATGTTCATAGAATAGGCCGAACTGGTAGAGCTCAAGCTAGTGGAAGGGCAATATCTTTTTGTAGTATGGAAGAGCATTCGTATCTAAGGGACATTCAACAATTAATAAATAAAAAGATTGAAATAGTTTCAGATCACCCATTTGTTGAAGAATCTCAAAATTTAAAAGGAGTGCAAGTGCCACCAAAAAGTGCTGAAAAGACCAAAAAAAAGAAGTTTATTCGAGGAAACTCACATCAAAACAAATCGAGCTTTAAAGGAAATCGTAAGAATAAACAAAATAAAACCAAAAGGTACTGAGACCACCAAGGTTTTGAATTCGCTATTTTTTTAATGTTTCAAATACTAAGTTTTCGAACTATGCTCACAAAGTTTAATCAGTTCAGTGAGCTCATCTTTAGTTAGGTCACGCCATTGACCAACTTCTAGATTCAAATGTATATTCATAATTCGTATGCGTTTGAGTTTTGTAACTCTGTAGTCTAAAAATTCACACATACGCCTAATTTGTCTATTGAGACCTTGAGTCAAGATAATTCTGAAAGATTGAGGGCTAATTTGTTCGACAAAGCATTTTTTAGTTTTTGTGCCCAAAATGGGTAAACCATTTCGCATTCGAGATATGAATTCATGATTTATGGGCTGGTGCACATGGACTATATATTCTTTTTCATGGTTATTACGTGCTCTTAAAATTTTATTCACAATATCACCATCACTAGTCAATAATAGTAAGCCTTCTGAAAGCTTATCAAGTCTACCTATTGGAAAAATTCGCTCTTTATGCCCAATGAAATCAATAATATTGTCTTTTTCAGAGCGGCGATCTGTCGTACAAACAATGCCCTTTGGTTTATTTAAAACGATATAAACATGTTTTTTTTTACGAACACCAACTAATTCACCATCAACAGCAACGACATCTCCCTTATTAACTTTAGTGCCAAGTTCTGGAATCCTCCCATTTATAGTAATCCTTCCTTTTTCAAGAAGTTTATCCGCTTCTCTGCGTGAACAAAAGCCAATTTCACTTAGGTATTTATTGATTCTTACTTCCATTATTTTGAAACCTTGAAGATCGCGTCAGTCCAATTAAAATCTAAAGCATCCACATGACCTAAAAAGTCTCGGTCATCTGAGATAAAATACGCATGAAAAAAGCTGTCATGGTGTGTAAAAATAGCTTTGTGTTTCCTTGAAAAAAAGCCAACTAAGGACCCATTAACATAATTATAACTATAGTTGGAAAGGTCCTTATGAACTTCATTTGGTGAAGCCACCTCACTTCCTTTAGTTAGGTTTACACTGGGAACTGTTATAGCGTCAAACAGACCATCTATACGAATGAGCATGTGGTGTTGGTAGTCGCTATACAGCGAATCGATCAATTTTTCAGTTGATTTACGCGTAAAATTCTCTAGACGAATAGTTACTTCTTTCAAATCACTCTCTGTGGAATAGATAAAAAATGGAGCACGCGTAGATGTGGTTTGTTCAACCTTGTGGTGTAATGAGTCGATTACCTTAGATTCAAAAGTTTGTCCTTCAAAAAACAGTATTTCACCTTTTAAAAATTCAATAGGATCATGGCCATATGCAACATTACTATTCAGTGAATCTGCAGCAATTTTTCCTTCTAAATCACCAAACCACATAAGGTTTCTCATTTGACCAGTACCCGTTATAGATGTTATTGGATGCGTGCCACATGAGGTCAACAAAAGTATAAATAGAAATGATAGGCAATTTTTCACGCCGTAAATGTAAGCTCAAGTCAGGTACAATTCAAAGCTTATGAGTTGATTTAATACTCCTTATTTTATTTTTTTGATACGATATACTTGCCATTGTCTTTTTTCTCGGTTCGGGATGTAAATAAAGTTCTTGGCTAATCAAGAGTTTAATTCTTTGGATTTGTGAGGGATTGACATTCGTTATATCAACGACTTCGACTTCATACCTAACAAGCGCTGAGAATAACTCCTCGCCAAGGTTTTGAATTAATACATATCAATTTTCTCCTTCAAACGGATTAAAGGTGGAATCTTGACCTAGTCCTTTACCAGTCATCAATATGCTTTGTTGGCCATCAAGTTCAAAATGGTCTGAGCAGATGAATTGAAATACAGACGAAATAGTACAACAATTTGAAAACAATACTTTTTCATGAAACAAAATAAATTTCGGTTTAAGGAGCGAGTAATTCAAAAGCTTTGAATTGCGTGATTAAAAAGTCTGCATACCTCTGAAATCCAAGATCTGTAAAATGAATGGCGTCAACAGTGCCTTCATGTTCAGATTCGGTGAGTTTTGGTGTCTCTATGAAATAGATATTGTCGTAACCACTTTCAATCATTTTGTCAAATTCTGCCTTTAAAGCATGGTCCATAGCCGTGTTTTCATTTTTCATTTTAGTATTTAAAAAGGTCATGGGAGATTTGAATAAATCGACAAAAATAATGGGGGTATTTGGGTTTTTTGCTCGTATGGTATTAACCAGTGGAATTGTTCGTTCTGTGATTAATTCTGGCTTAATCATATTCGGCATGCATTCGATGACATAGAGCGCAGGCTCTACAGTAGAAATCAATTCGGCTATAGGTTGCTCCATTCGACCATTTCCACTAAAACCAAAATTAGCGACATCGATATCTAGCTCACGAGCAATTATATTAGTGTGTACCATGCCCGTGCGAGAGGCACATCCCCCTTGTGTAATACTTGTACCATAAAAGATGATAGGTTTCTTTGGATTTTTTAGGGCTTTTGAAATGGTACTTGTTGGATCAATACCAATCTGAATATTTTTTACCCCGTCGTAAAGCGGAAGAAATAGTTTAAACTCCCTCATCTCTTCGGTCATATTTTCGATGAGCGTATACATACTGACCATACCTTGAGGTCGCCCAGTATTGATGTATTGCCATTGTTCACCATTTCTGTAGTACAAGTCGACACCCTTGATTCCGGTATCTGGCATATGATTCATTGAAAAGTCGTTTAATACTTCCCATTTAACTTTGAGTTTAGTGGTATTGGTCAAAAATCGAACAGAGAGACCTGCAGAAGACTTGGAGATATCCCAAACGGGCCTTCTTACAAGATTTTTATAAGAAGATGGAAGTCTGTCATAAGGGCTTTCTTTAAGAGAATCGGCAACGATTGTTCCTTCGATTAAAAAGAAATTGTTGTCGTAGTAAATGGAGTTATCCTCTGATTGCGCATGACTGCTTAATGGAAAGAAAAGAAAGAGAAACAAAAACTTACGCATATCGAAATGAATTTATATCTCAATTTAAGCGATTAAATGTTATCAATAGAACAACTAAGTTTAGCATTACACATTTAGTAAACAATTAAAGGTTTGGTATTACAAATGCTGTCGTGCATTTCACCATAGTGTTAATTTAAAATTGTCTTTCAATTAATACGTTAAATAATGTATTACTTCAGCAGATTCTTCGTGCAATGTTGTCTATTTTTATGAGATATTTAGTAATCTAGTATATTATTATAGTAGTTTAAATCAGAAATAATCACCATTTTATGTCGACTAAAAATATAAACTTCATTGAACTTCAACCTGATAGAATTTCAGTTTTATTTAGCCTTCTCCTTTTTTTTAATTTCAGTCTAATTGCCCAGCAAAGGACTTACAAAATTCCTGAGTTTTACAAAAACTGGAGTAAGCCAGATAATCATCCAGACCATATAACGATTAATTACGGCGAAAATCCGGAGAAGACTGTTAGTGTGACTTGGCGAACTTCTGATGAAGTCAAAGAGGCTTTTGCTGAGATTGCCGTGGCTACAGCTGCACCAAAGTTTTGGAGAAATGCGAGAACGATAGCTGCAAAAACTGAAACTTTAGACTTCACTGAAAATGATAGGCATGTCTTGTCAAATTATCATTCGGTTACTTTTGACGACCTTGAATCCGATGTTTTATATGCCTACAGAGTAGGAGATGGTCGAATTTGGAGTGAATGGATTCAGTTTAAAACGGCTTCAGATAAAGAAGCTCCTTTCTCATTTTTATATGTGGGTGATACACAAAATTTTATCTTGGAGCTATGGTCGAGACTCATTCGAGAAGGCTACCGAAAAGGTCCAGATGCTAGCTTTATTATACATGCGGGTGATTTAATTAACGATGCCCATGACGAAGATCAGTGGCACGAGTGGTATACAGCAGGCGGTTGGATTCATAGCATGTTGCCTTCAATCGCCACTCCCGGAAATCATGAGTATGGATATTTGCCTGGCAAAAAAGGCAAAAAAGAATTATCACTTCAATGGAAACCCCAATTTACTTTGCCTACTAATGGTGTCAAAGGCTTAGAAGAGACAAATTATTTTATTGACCATCAGGGAGCTCGTATTGTAGTTTTGAACAGCTTAAGAAAATTGAAAGAACAAGCTGATTGGCTTGAAGAAATACTTTCAAATAATCCAAATAAATGGACCATAGTTACTTATCATTACCCTTTATTTTCTGCTTCCTCAGGTAGGGATAATGTGAAGTTGAGAAAACTTTGGAAACCACTTTTCGATAAGTACAAGGTAGATCTTGCCTTACAAGGTCATGACCACGCTTATGCTCGGGGTCGAGTAGAACCTTATTTAGCAGCAGATGAAAAAAATATTTTAGATGGACTAAACAAGCGTGATTATACAGGTACAGTTTACGTAGTTTCTGTCAGTGGAGGTAAAATGTACGATTTGAGACCTAATGCCTGGGACGGATGGGATGCAGAAAGAGAACGGGCGGCTGAAAACACACAATTGGTTCAGCTTATTGATATTAATAGCGACAGGCTTACTTACAAATCTTACACAGCAACAGGAGACTTATACGACCAATTTGAATTAATTAAACAATCAAATGGGAAACCAAATAGATTTATAGAACAAAGAGGTTACGCTGTTGAGGCAAGAAGACATATGAACACAGTTTCTTATGAAGACAGAATGCCAGAGGATATTGAGAGAGCTGTTGTAAAGCGCTATACCCATTATGAAATAACCCAAGTTATCGCCGTGAATAATGAAGAACTTCAAGGGTATAAAGTATCTCTTAAAAAGGATTCTTCAAAGCTCTATTTAGAAGTTTCTTTTAAAGGGGAGGTATTAAAAGAAATTCGCAACTAATCAGAACATTGAAGTTGGATAGTCTTAGGCCAATAAAAATAGGTGTCATTACCGTTTCAGATCGGGCGAGCAAGGGGGAGTATGATGATCTCTCTGGACCATCAATTATTGAGACCTTGAATGATTATCTAACAACAAATTGGGAGCCTATTTATCAAGTCATCCCTGATGAGCAAAAGACAATTGAAAATACCATAAAACAAATGGCTGATGAGTTGTGCTGTGCGCTAATTGTCACAACAGGAGGAACAGGTCCTGCTCTACGAGATGTAACACCTGAAGCTACAGAAAGCGTTTGCGAAAAAATGTTACCCGGCTTTGGAGAATTAATGCGACAAGTAAGCCTACAGTATGTTCCGACTGCAATTTTATCCAGGCAAACAGCGGGCATTCGTGGTAAAAGTTTGGTGATTAATCTACCTGGAAAGCCAAAATCTATTCGAGAATGTCTCGATGCGGTTTTTCCCGCAGTGCCTTATTGTATAGATCTTATCAACGGACCTTACTTAGAAACTGATGAACAAGTCATCAAGGCCTTTAGACCTAAACCTAAATAAATAGTTGAATATATTATTGCGCTATGGCACTAAAAAGCTTCCCTTCCATTGGTCATCTGTTGTTTTTTCAAAATTCGCTCGAATATGACCTTCACGGCTCAGTTGTAATACTTCGAAAGTGTAGGGGTTCAATTCGAGAACAGTGAAGTATTCATCAGTAATATTTTTAAGGAATTCTTGACCATCTTCTATGGATGCAATGGGTGTTCCAGGAGCTAAAGAAGTGGTGTAATTCTCAGCGCTATATCCCTTTACACCGGGCCAATACTTATCGGTTAGTTCGTTTTGTCTATGTATCTTCCCTTTGCAGTTAAAACGAATCTGAAGTCCTTGTCGGTCGTGATAAAACAGCAAATTGCAATTTGGCTTTTGTTTCAATTCAAGGTTTTTTTGGCTACGACTATCGGTGTAAATATAAAAGCCTTGTTCAGCAGTCACATGCCTGCATACTACCCATCTAGACATAGAAGTTTCTTTAGTCAATGTGGAGAGGACTACATTTTTGAAAGGGTGTTTCTTTTGGACCGTTCCCTTCTTTAATTCTGCATATAAGAGTTGAGGAATTTCTTCAAGGGTGTGATGTGGAAGTACAACAGGCATACAAGTCTAGTCTTTATATTCTTCGTCTATATTTTTGGTCAAGTGATTGAGAAGATTGTTCTGATATCTTCGATTTCTACGCGTAGCTTTTTTCTTGTTAGCTCTCTTTCTTTTTCGCTTATCGTTTACTATACTATCGAGGTCTTTTGCCTCTTCAATTTTTTTGTAATCTTGAATTCGAGTACGGTTCATAGCCAATCATAAGCAGATGCAAATTATTGCAGCGCAAGTTTTTTTTCAACAAGTTAGGCATTTCATTAGCCATATAAAATGAAACTAAAAATAAAGAGCTGAAATCATTAGATTTGAATAAGATCACAATAGTCCTTTTGTAACATCAACAATTATTCAAATCAAGGCTTTTGATTGGTAGTCAAAAAATTTACAAAAGAACAATTAACAGATTAAATTCAGATATAATGAAAATGAATGGTCAAAATTTTTCAAATCACAAGAAATACGTAAAAGGCTTTCATGGCCTATTATTTGTATTACTCCTTCTACTTTTAGGTGGTTCAGTCAGTTATTTATTTGACGCACCTGAAGAACAGCTGTATCCGGCAACGCTTATGGTTTTAGTGGTTTTTACTTTGCATGTGATGGTCTGGTATATTAGAATATTTCCACTTAGAGCTCAAGATAGAGCCATTCGTGCCGAGGAGCGATTGCGTTATTATATGCTTGCCAAAAAGGAGTATCCTGATACCATACGAATGTCACAAATCATTGCACTCAGATTTGCAAGTGATAAGGAGTTTCCAGATTTATTAGACAGAGTGGTTAGCGAAAAACTCTCAGCAAACGATATTAAAATGGCCATCACCAATTGGAAAGGTGATTATTATCGAGTTTAATAGAGGTTTTTATATCTAAACCATGAAAAAGAAGCTCGGGCTCATTATCACTTTTGTCTTATTCTCAATGGGTTGTTCTAATCAAAAGCAATCTAAAAAGCTCCCTTTAATTATAGATGCAGATACAGCCAATGAGGTAGATGATCTTTTCGCTTTGGTTAGAGCAGTAGGCGCGGCAGAATTTGACTTATTAGGTATTTCTTCAGCACAGTTTCATATTTCGCCACTTGCTACGGATAGCACGGTAAAAGAAAGTCAAAAAATCAATGAAGACATCGTGCGTTTGTTGAAATGTAAAGACATCCCACTGCCTTTAGGGAGTAATGATCCATTAAAATCGAAAAAAACTCCACAGCCCTCTGAAGCTGCTCGTTTTATGATTGAAAAAGCACATGAAATGCCTAAAGATGAAAAGTTAAATTTGGTTATACTGGGTTCTTGTACTAACGTGGCTTCGGCCATCCTGTTAGATTCCACCATAGTTCCTAAAATCAGAGTACATTACCTTGGTTTTTGGCATAATCCCAAATCAAATACATACGATAAGAAAGAGTTCAACTCGGGTAATGACACTCTTGCAGTGAATTATTTACTCGATTACCCGAATTTAGATTTAAGTGTGATGAGTGCAACTACAAGTCAATATCTGGTATTCGAAAAGAAAAAGGTCGACAAAGAACTCAAAGCAAAGGGAGCTCTCGCAGAATACCTCATAAACCGATGGGAAACGTACAACCGTTGGTGGACTGCCGACGACCCTCTTAAGGAAAGGTGGATTATGTGGGACGTTGCCATAATCGAGACTTTAGCGCATCCTGAATGGGCTACTAAAGAAGAGTTCTTTACTCCTACAGAGAATAGGCAGCGTAAAATCAAAATTTACACAGACATCGACACCGAAAAAATGGAGGCTGATTATTGGGCACATTTAGAAACTCAACTAAAAATAACAAGTGAAGTGATTAATTAGTCAGCGTAGATTCAGACCTTGTATGGCCATACTTTAGCTGTTCATTCTATTGTAAACATTTAAAAGGGTTGCAAGAATAATAGTCATCAAAATAAAAATCCAGGCTTTTCTATTTTCTTTCTTTTTATTGGCTTCGTTTTCTTGCATTTGTTTTTGGCTTGTTATTAATAATGAGTTTCCAAATAAGATAGGATTACCTCTGCACAATATCTAGTGAAACGACTTCGGTTACTAGCATTATTTCTAACATTTGTCATATTTAATTCTACTTGTATCGCATCAACATCTCCTGAATATCTCGACCCGTATTCTTGTGTGTTGTAGCCTCCTGACCAATAAGCTTCACCTTCCTTTGGCGCCCTATCTGATAAAGAAGGTACAGAAGGATACCCCCTTTCCTCAAAAAGCTGTCCGAAAGATTGCGCTCCATTGAGATAATCACTCAATTGAAGACCAGTAGAGTTTTCGGTTAAATGACGAATAGAAGATTTGTTTTTGTAGGCCACCTCATTTAAGGTTTCATTTTCTTGCCTAAGGTCTGTTGCACTGAGTAAATAGCCCAATTCTATTCGCTGAACCTCATGTCCATGCCCATGGACATCAAGAACTAAACCCGTTGAAAATTTGGTTTCAATCTCACTTCTATAGGCCTTAATTTGATCGTGAAATAATTGCCAATATTCAGATGTTATAGGATTACCACAAGTAGCATTTGATACGCTTCTGTTTAGATCTATTTTTTTTCTGTGAAGTTTGTTAATAACCACGTAGGGTTGATAACCTAATTTCACCAATTCAGATTCAATACCTTGGGTGATTTCTAGTGTGTGTAAATCTTTTACAGTAACTGCCTGTGAACACGTGCGGTCTTCAATAAAATCAGGCTCTAAATCACCGCCATGAACTGAAATAAGCAGTAGGGGGATATTACCCTGTCTAAAGATGGTGTATTGCTCCCAATTTCTATCGAGTTCTTCGTTTGACACTTCAGACGAGCCATTAGATTTTGAACAGCTCACACTCAATAGCCCAATTAAAATCAAATGCAATATCCTCCTTACAAGTCTTTTTCTTGACATTTTACTCTAGAGCTTTAATTATTGAGCATTTCTCAAAATAATTACAAATAATCGGGAGCGATAACATTAGTTATTTTTGTATTACGACAAAAGGTTGGCGTTTATTTTTTTGCCTTAAGATGAGAAAAAAATATTTTTGAAAATTATCTAAACGTTATATTGACTATTTACAGATTATGGAAATATTACTCAATCAAAGTTAAATTTTTATTTATTTTAATTCTGTTATTCGTACAAGTTAATATTCTTAGAGGTTATATCATTAGAATGAACTAGAGATCCGAATGTTATGCTTAATTAAATGGAACGCAAAATAAAGCCAAAACAAAAAGGTGATATAGAACAGTTTGATAAACGATCATCTTTAACACAATTAGCGCCTAAAACAATTCAAAGTAGGCTTCAAGAAGCTGCTAACAATAGCACTGAGGTTAAGCAATTGAAAATCTTGCAACAAAAAAGTGAAGAAAATGAAGAAGAAGGCTTATACCAGTTAGTCAAAACTAAAAAAACAGATTCCGAAAAAACTCCTCTATTGAAGGATACAGGTGATAATCCTAGCAGTCTAGATATGCAAGTAGACATGGCCGAAATAGAGAAAAGAATAAAAATATTAATTGGAGTGACTGATGGAAACCCTCTTGGAGATAGCAAGACTGTAATAAAGTACTGGAAAGATAGAGAACAAGTCAACAAAGGCTTTAATTCGTCAGAATTAAATGCAATAGATTTTTTAGCCAGGAGTGATTCAATCGGTTGGTTGCAAAAAACGGGCTTTTTTAATGAGCAACAATCAAGAAACTATTTAGAAAAAAGCAATTTTAAAGACTGGCAGTCATTAACACCTCAAAAAAGAATGCTAATTGCATACTACTCCTCTGATTTTAAGGCTGTCACAGAGATGGGAAACCCTGCAACATGGCTTCATGATTCGATTTATGGTGGTTTTAAAAGAGGGGATGCTTTCGAACAAACTCAAAAAATTTGGGAAGAAACTATGAAAGCACCAAATGACGAAAGAATAGCAGCAGCAGCAGCACATAAGGATAAAGACACTCCATTTGTAACAATGAAAGTTTTTAAAGGAGCAGATGATTCAAGGTTATCTGAATTAGCCCAGGCACATGCCAAATTCGTTGAGAGAGTATTTATTATTCTTCAAAATTCTCAGATTAATGTGCTAAAAGAAAATGGTGACACGGATGAAGGGTTTAAATCTTTTGAAACACCAATATCTGAACTTCTCAGTCACGGTGGAAGAACAAATATTATTTTACCTAAATTAAAATCAGATAAAGACAATCCGCATGAAATAGCTGATTGGTTAGGTATAACAAAAAAGGGAAAACAAAACGATGAGATTGGAGCTTATAGAAGACAATTTGCTACACATGATCTTAGGAGAACTGACGATGGCGAGCATGTAAAGGAAAGTAAAGGAATTACATCAAATTTTCGAAATTTTACTGATAGAGAATTATCTAGGACTGGTCAAGTTAATATAGGTCTTGATATTTCAATGGGTGGTATAGGAAACCTTGATTTTAATGGCGAAGTGATAATGCCAGATGGCGGACACGGCCATTTTTTTGTTCAGTACAAACCACCAACTCAGGCTAAAGTGGGCGCGATAATGATGGGGTTAGAGACTACAGCTCCTTCGCAAAATTGGTTAGGAACTGAACATGATGCAAAATATAGTTCAATAGGACAAAAACATGGTCTTTTTTCAAGTGAAAAAACAGCTGCAACTACATCTCTAGCAGGCGGAACAAAAATTAATGCTTTAGGCGCTAAAGCAAATGGTCGTATTGCTGATTTAAGAAAAGATCCAGACAAAAATATATCGCAAGCAAATGTGTTAAGTTCATTAAAAGCTTTTGAAGCAAAATTAAATGAACATTATACAGAAGAACAAAAAATTAAAAAGTTAATTGGCCCTCAAATGCATTAAGTTTAACTTTTTGAGACATGCCTGGCTTTTGAAAACGACGAATAAAGCTTAAGGTGCAATAGTATATTTAGTATTTTACCATAATATTTAATTACATGACAAATGAACCCCAAGTTCTATTCAAGAAAAAAGAATAATTCAAGCCCAATTATTGATACAAGTGAAGGACTAAAAAGCCAAGAATCATCTTTTGCAGATCAAACAAAAAAATCCAGAGAACAGTCTGAAATCATTGATTCTTCATCCTCTAATCAAAAAGCTCATTACGCCAGTGCTGAACTTATAGTTAAAGGAAAAGAAAGATTGGTGAAGTCTTGAGCTGAGGCGAGTAAAGTTATGATAAGCGCGAATGATACTAAGTTTTATGAAGTACTTAAGAATTTAGGATCTTAACTTTTAGTTTAAATGGATTTAGAACACCAAGAAAAACCAAAATAAAACCAATCACAACAGACGTCTAAAAGTCAAAAAAGCTTGACTTCAGATTCTGAACAGAATAGTACAATACCGAATACACATTTTAGTGTAAATTCTATTACCCAATTACAAAATAAAGCCAATCAAAGTGCCGAAGTAAAATCTTTCGAGAAGCTACAGTCTAAAGCAAATTATAGTGATGCATTATCTCAATTACAAGCATTCGACAAAGGTTTAAATAAAACCACTAATTCTCCTCGTACAGAACCAATACAGCGCAATAATACTGGAATTCCAGATCATTTAAAATCTGGTATGGAAAATGTAAGTGGCATGTCTTTAGATCAAGTGAAAGTTCATTATAATTCGTCTAAACCAGCAAGTGTTCAGGCACATGCGTATGCTCAAGGTAATCAAGTCCATATGGCATCCGGTCAAGAAAAACATCTACCTCACGAATTAGGTCATGTAGTCCAACAGGCTCAGGGAAGGGTTAAACCAACAACCCAAATAAATGGAGCGAACATAAATGACGATAAAAAATTAGAAAAAGAAGCCGATATGCTGGGTAAAAAAGCTTTACAGCAAAAAGCCATAGAAAATACACCCAAAAAATCCAATTTCAACTTTTCTTCTTCTAAGCAGTTGGTAAACGACCCCGAAAAGGCACTCGCTTTTTTTGATCAAGGGGATGACAAAATTGTTGATGATCTTAGAAGTGAACTTTTGAAGCATTTAAATGATGATTTTGTGATATTACATGATGCTGCACTAAAAGATGCTGCTCCTGAAATAATAAAAGATGTTTTAAAGGCAATGAGACTTCAATTTGAAAATATGGAATGGTATGATTTCATAACAGACAAACCAAAAAAGGAAGACCGAACTCCAGAAGAAGAAGAGATTCGTAATAAGTTTAAAAGAGGAACAACACTTTTTAATGATACAGTTAAAAAGTATGAGAAATACTTAAAATTTGACGATAGCGCAAATATGGGGCTGTGGTCGGGTGGTCCAAAGTTAAGTGATTATGGGCATAAACATAGGGGTTTAAATATGCTTGAACGCACTGATTTTGGTCTTATATTTAACGGTAAAGAAATGGTAGGGGGGTCAAATTTTTCTGATGTAATGTCTGGTCTTTGGGATGCCCTGTCATCGAAATTTGTTGAAGTGAATACTGGAATGGAAGTTCATGTGCTACTAAGAAATTATGATGGCGATTCTACATTGAATAGACAGGAAATACCTCAACTAAAAAAAGCAGGAGCTACTGTCTTTTACCATGCCATATGGGGAAATGATAAGAGTGGGACAGAATCTTTTAGAGAAATTAATAAAAAGATTGAGCTATTACAAAAACCTGAAGATAGTGATGGTACAACATCGCCAGGGGAAGCGACAAAAAGATTATTATTATATGTGGCTAAGTTAGAAAGAAGTGATACAATGGCTTACGCGGCTGTAATGGATAATGAATTTCAAAAACAAGAAGTTCATGAAAATTTCACAGAGGAATTTAGGGGCAAGCCGTTTCCAACAGATGAGGCTTCAGCGAATGAAATTGCAAGAAAAATAGACGAAAAAGAAAATGCACGTACGCCCTCTTCTGACCCTGAATAGCCAATAATCAAAATTCTTAAGAATTAGGTTTTCTTTTTTTAACTTGATGTTCCGACCTTACTTTTGTCAAGTATTCCGAACCTTTTAGTTGCAGGAGTTTTTTATTTTTCTCAATTGGGATTCCATTTCCAAATTCTGTCAAAGTGCCAAAAAACGTGTTGAGATCTTTAGTAAAACGCTTAAATCCACTCTGTTTAAGAGCAAGAATTTCAGTTAGAGATCTTGATTTCTTTATGTTTTTTTCTTGCTTTGATTGGTCACCCCAAAACGCACTGTGTAAATGGTTTTTTTTGAACTCTTCGGCATTTTCAAACACTATTTTCTTTTCTTCTAAAATTTGAAAAAAGCCATTATCATTTGATTTGAATCCTTTTGTCGCATTCTTTAGGTTTTTAACTTTTGAATTGTAGTGATTAATAAATGAAGAAGCAATATTATTTTTTTGCCCCATTTCTTCAATAATCTGTTTTAACTCTTCTTTTCCGTGCGCTGTCTTCATAAGACTTTCACATTTTTCTGAGGTAAGAATATTTTTTAATTCAAGAAAGTAATTCCAATCAACTCTTTTATCAATAAACTCAGTGAAAAAATACAGATTTGTAAAACTGGAGTCATCGAAAGATTCGCCATTTTCTTTTGTATTTTTTAGCATACCGCGATCTGTTTCAGCTTGGCCAAATATGGCTAAGACTTCTTTTTTTTCTCTTTTTTCAAATCTTTTATTGGTTTCTAAATCAAGTAAGTCTTTAGCAGTCATTCTAGACACTGCACTTTTTGCTTCATCACTTATGTCCTCGCTTACCTGGTCTTTTAAATCTTGGTCAGTAAAGAATTTTTTTTCTTTTGGATTAGGAATCTTAGTTTTCTCATTGGAGAATTCAAATTCTCCAACGGATGCTTGTGCTAAGTTTAATTCAAATCTTTTTTGAAAAAAGTAAAGTGCTTTAGCCACTGCGGTGAGGTTTAGTTCACCTTTAGTTTCACCACTCAATTTATAGAGAAAATTTCTTTTATTCTTTTTAGGATCTATTTGAGATTGGTCAAATGTATCTTCTTGAAAATCTAAATGTTTTTGGTAGCCTAAATCTAATGAAGTTTGAGAACTAGCAACCATTTCCAATAACAGGGCAATAGAAGCTAGAATTGGACTCCCTGCTTGAACACCTCCAAAAATGCCACCATCAATTTTCGCTGATATTCCACTATTAAGATTTATCAAAATATTGTTGCTGTCGTCCACATGTATTTTTCCTTTCAAATCTTCGAATGAGGCATTGAATGCCAGAAATATACCAAATACCCCAAATACTCCTGGAAATACAGGAATATCAGCGCCAATTTCGAACCTAGACCCCATCCAATTTTCCCCTAACAATTCTGAAATTTGATTGAGGGGGTTTCTAATACTCATTTCAGCTTCACCATTGGAGATATAGTAATCCATATTTTTCGAAACTGTTGAAAAAATAACTCCACCTTCTAGAGCTCCTGATACTGATCCAAATTGATTCGGAAAATTTCCTTCGAGTCTTCCATCGATGGTAAGAGAATAACCTTCTGTTTTTTCGGAAATAAGAATGGTTTTTGGTTGAACACTGAAAGGCCCTAATTTTGGAGGTGTGATGTTAGGTTCAGTCTCTAATTCATCAAAATGAATACCCAGAGAATCTATAATTACATTTTTTCCTGAAAAGGTGGGATTATAGCCATTTATATTTGTTTTTAAATTGAATTGTCCAACTTTAATTAACGATGGACTGTCTGACTTGTAAATTATTTCTGAAGCATTTATCTGTTGTCCAAAGGCCTCAAATGTAATAGCTCCTTCTTCAATCATAAAGCAGGGCCCCACATTTGGTATGTACTCAATTAATAGTACACCTTTGGTCTTAAAATTTTTAAAATCCTCAGAAATTTGATCATTTCTAAAAGTATATGAAGTCTCGGCTAAAAATTTTCCTTCACTCTTGTCGTATTCTAAAAAGGTCTCATTAGTTGAGAAAAATCCAACGTCTATACCAGGTAAATTTCCCGATATTGATTCAAAGTTTAAATCATTGTTCTGATCAATTTCTAAATCAGTGGCTTCTATATCAAAAGTTGAACCCCAAATATCTAATGTGCCCATTGCTGATCCAATAGAAAGCATATTATTATGATAATCTATTTCTTGAAAATTAAAACTCACGCCATAAATATTTGCTGCCACAGAGGCATTCAAAAAAGATATGTCAGATAGGATTCCGTTGTTAAAAGAACATGTTATTTTTCCACTGCTTGTTTCAACCCCGGGTAATTTTAATGAGAACTCACCGGATAAAGTTAATTCTCCGTTACTATTATATCGACCAAAAGGATTTGAGACGACAATGCCATTTGAAATACAAAGATCACCTTCAAATTTTGCAATTAAATAGTCGTACGAAATCATACCATTATCAATCATTACGTTCACACCACTGATAACGATATTTTGGTCAAATAATGAAACCGCCCCTTCTAATTTATTTACTGTGAACAAACCTGAATCATAGGATAAACCTTCAATTAAAAAGCTGATACCATGAATTTCGGTATGTGCTGATGCATCATTAATTTTTACTGAGTCGAATTTAAAACCAGAAGAGTCAAAGACCGCGCTTACAGAACCATTTATGTCATAAATATTTTCAACGGACCATGAAACTCCACCATATATTTGAGCGCTTCCTTCTAGGTTTAAACTCAAAGAAGGTGTAGTTATTTCAAGTCCAGTATCTGTTTTAAATGAATTTTTAGAGCTTATCTGATATGCTGTGGAGTCTAGATTATTCTGAAAGTCATTTATTTCAGCACTTTCGTTTAAAAATAATAAGTTAATTTCTGGCGGGTATTCTTTAAAATAAATTCCACACTCTTTTTTGAAATTCTTATAATCATTAAAAACCGTTAAAATGTTTTCAGAATTTAGGTTTGAATTTAAGTTTAATAGTTCTTGTAGTACCTTATCGTATAATAGATGTATTTTTTCAAAGTTTGATTTTGTTTGATTTAAAAATTGGTAAATAGTTTTTTGTTTTAAAATATCGTTCTCATCTACTTGGGAAATATCCTTTCCCGAAACATCGTGTCTTTTTATCCATTCCCGAGCAAGTGGTTTTAATTCTGATAGAATTTCTTGCTTTCTACTTACATTTTCAGTTTGGTTAAATTGCGTTACGCCTTTTGAAAATTTATCCCAAGTAGAATTTAAACCAAAGAAGCCCTTTATTTTAGCCGAAGTTGTTAATTCACCATGCAGTTCTATTTTTTTGTCAGATATTTTCCCGAGGTCATTTACCGGTAAGGCTTTTTTCTCCCTTTCGCTTAATTGTTTTTCTTGAATATTTAGTAAATGACTATCAAGATTAATCTGATTAAGATCATCAAGTGGAGATTCGTTTTGAGCTATTGGAAAATCATTTTCTTTCTTTTGTTGATAATTATCAACACGTAGTTGCAAAGAGTCTGTATTTTTAACAATGAAACTATTATCAGCTTTTTGTTGTATGTCTTGATGGTCTTTTAAAATGGGGTTGTCAAAGTCGGTAACGCCAACGTCATTTTGAAGCTTATTTTTTTTTGATGGAACAATATGGCGACCATTATTTTTTTTAACCTCTTTGCGCTTAAAAACCAATTTGAATTTATCTGATATTAAAATTAAGAATGAATAACCGCTGCACAGATTTAAGTTATTTTAAAATTAAAAATAACATTAATTATACTCTAATTAAATTAAATATAGCGCGATTGATTAAACTTATCATAATAAATATGGTTCTAAAAACATAATGATTATGTGTTTTAATATGTTCCTGATTTTATAAAATAAAATGAACTGTTTTTTGGTTAGTGAATAATTTTTACTTTGTACTCAATAGTAAATTCAAAACAACAGTTTAAAAGTTTAATTTCATGTTTCATTACTATACAGCTTCTGATTTTTTACATGAGATTAGAGTAAAACTATCAAAATGTAAATCTTCAGTTGAATTACTTATTGATGAACTGGATTTTGTAATTCTAGCTGACGATTTAATTGAATTATCAAGGAATGACCTTTTAATTGAATTGATTATTCAAGGTATTTCAAACGAAAAATCACTACGACTTATTCATTTAATGAACAGGATTTCAAGGCAAGGAACTAGTACATATTGGATATATGATCCAACTATTGACAGAGAGTCAATTTCCTATGGCATTTTTGACAAGACCTCCGTAGTCAGTAAAAGTAATTTATTGTTTGATGAGAGTTCAGAAGAGAAGATTTATAATATTAATGATCTTCATTCACATTATAGAACCCTTTCAAAGCAGTACATTAATCAAGAAGGTCAAATTGAAATATTGTTCAGTGCTGATAAAAGCATAGTTTCAAAAAATGAAGTAGTTAAACTGAGGTGGAATGTTAAAAATGCAAATTATGTTTCTTTTGAATTTTCTAAAGAATTTTTGGATTTCTCAGGCGAAAAAGAGTTTAAAATAGAAAAAGACACCGAGTTTAAACTAATCGCAGAAAACGCCACTCATAAACAACTTAAAAGGTTGTATGTAAAAATGATCGATCAAATTCATTTGAGTGTCTATGTTACAGTATATGATCCTATTTTAGATGAATACATTGAACTGCAAACTGATGAGTCTTCGACAAGTAATTATTATGCTTTTCTTGATCAAAAAATATTAATCTATTGGTCTACTCAACATATGGGTGTTTTACATGAAGAATCGTTAGGTATTTTAAATTTGAATGGTCATCATGAGTTTACCCTAAGTGGTTCAAAATTATTCAGCTTTAAACTCGACACTGTATTCGGCAATTTTAGACAAAAAATTAAAATTCATCCAGTTATTCCTAAAAGGAAAAAACCTTGGCTTATCGGTTTTATTCAGTCATTATTTGGGTACAGTAAAAGTCATAAAGGCCTTAAGCTATTTTAGAAATAAATGAGTAAATTGAACACCTGATATAGAGCTGGAAATATAATAGTTATGAGTTGGATACAACAATTTTTTGTTTTCTGTTCAGGAGCAAGTTTACAACTCCTTAGACAGTGCCCAGAATTCGAAAGACTTAGATATGTCAGTATTGGAATTACAATAGTATTTACGGCCATTCTGGCATTTATATCCTCTTATTATGCCATTTCACTAATTTTTGATGATAAAACTTTGACTATAAGTCTAGCCTTATTTTGGGCCCTAATTATTTTTAATTTGGACAGATACATTGTTCAAAGCATGCGAAATGACGGTGATTTTAAAAGAAAGTTTATTCTTTCTGCTCCTAGAATTATTATAGCAGTATTTATTGCAATAGTTATTTCAAAACCACTGGAGATTAAACTTTTTGAAAATGAAATAAATTTCTTTCTTGACGAGAAAAAGAGATCTACGCTTTTAGCGCTTGAAAACGATTTTATAACTCCCAAAAACCAACTTAAAGAGGAGATTATCTTAATTCAGAAGGGTCTTGAAAAAAAACTAAACCTGAGAAACAAATATTTTGATGACTATATGTGCGAATGTAATGGCACATGTGGAACAGGAATAATTGGTTGGGGCCCCAATTGTGAAGCGCGTAAAGAGCGTTTTGAAAATTATTCTATTGAGTACGAAAAAGAGCTTGTAAAAGGAGAGCATAAAATATTGATTTTAGAAAAACAAATAGATGAATTGGAGTTGGCTTTTGAGAATGACAAAAGACAATTAGCAGCCCAAATGAAGTTTGGTTTTTTTGACAGAGTCAAAGCCCTTAGTGAATTAGATAATTGGGGGGCCTATTTCATAATGTTAATTTTTATTTTGATTGAAACCGCTCCTATTTTGACAAAATTGATTTCTAGTAAGGGACCATACGATCATTTGTTATTAGAAAGAGAATTTGAATTTGAAACTCATTTTTTAAGACGTAAAGACATTAATTTGTACCAACGTCAAAAAAGTCAGCAATTAAACGATATCTCCATGCGTTTCGGTCCAAATACCAATGAGTATAAATTGAAAGATAAATTAAGAGCAAAGACGTTAGAACGATACGAACAAATAAGATTACAGCAAACAGAAAAAAACACTAAATGAACAAGACGTTTGGAATTGTAATTATAGTTTTTCTTATTATTAGTTGTAACGCAAGTATATCAAGTCTTCAAGAGGTATTGACAAAAGAACTTAATAGTCTTTCTGAGCAATCAGAAAAAAATTCAATTACAAACACAAATAATTTTGCTAATTCAGACGTCCAGAGTCAAAAACGTATTTTGGATAGCACCATTAATCTTCTCATAGAAGGATCCAACGAAATTATATTGCCAATTGATAAAATTGAAAATATAAACCATCAAGATTATTTTAAACGATATAAAGACACATTTTTTTTGGCAAATTTATTTGTAGAATCTCCTTCAAAAGGATCACCTCTCCAGTATACTTATCACCTTAAAAAAGGGGAGATATTTTCTTATTCAATAGAGAATGTGGGGAAGTACAAAATAGAAGAGATCAGTTTAGTTGAAGGGGACGCTGTAAGAATTCAAAAAAATAATTTTAAAAAAAAAGATATTTTAACTGGGGTTATCTTACTTGAAGAAGAAAATGATGTTACTTTAAATATATCAAATGATAATTTTTTTTCGAATAAGGGTTTTTTTAAAACAAGCTTAGACATTAAGATTAAAAAGATTTCTCCAATTAATTTTAAAACGGATTTGGTTAGTGACACCTTATTCAAAACAAGAAACGTAGTTGAAGTAAATATTGATACTCTTTACAATGTTCTGCCAAAAAATGATATTTCAATTTCTCCTTTACTCAATATTTCAGAGAAAAGCAACATTAGAATCCCAATACAAATCCCAATAAATCAAGGAAATTTTTTAGGTTGGGGTTATTGGATCAATAAAAGTTCAGAAAGCACTCCAGAAGGAGCAGACCAAAACGAAGTCATTCTTAAATTATATGGAAAGCAAGAATTGACAAGTATAGACAAGGGAGTAAATTTACCATTAATCAATAATGAACAAGTCTCTATCACTGTAGACAATTTTAACTTTGATCAAAAAACGCGTAACTATCATAAAAATTTCGCCTTTTATAAGATGAACCCGGGTAACTCACAAAAAGAGATTAGAGCTTATGTAGAATTGTCAAATCAATCCAAAATTAATCCAGTAAATGTTGATTTATATGTAGTTTTAGTATTTTCTAGGAAAAAGTTTTTTGATAAAACGCTAAATTTTTATGAAACAACTAATAGTTTGAAAATATCATTAGATAATGAGTAGTTCGGTTAATAATGCACAAAAGGTTCTATTGACATTCTTGATTTTTTTTGTCACGTCTTGTTCGTATGTAAAAAAAATAGACCAAGGAATAAGAAGAACCTTTGGTCAGATAAGTCGATTCGAAAGGCAGCAAAAGCTATATACCAAAAGATTAGGATTAGATGAACTTAATAAAAATAAACAGTCAGATAGTTTAAATAACATTCGGAAGAACTCACTGGAGCAGAAAAACATGATTAATACCTATGGGTATTTATTTGAAGGTATTAATGATGTGAACCTTGATACAATACTGGATAAGCCTGCTAAACAAGACTCGTTAGCTTTTCAATACAAATCTTTAAGATCAAACACTGAAGTTTTCGGCTGGCATCCTTATTGGCTGGGTAAAACTTGGGAAAATTATCCATTTGAATTATTATCAACATTATCTTTTTTTTCCTACTCAGTTAATCCAACGTCTGGGGCTAATGATAATGCAGAGGCTATTGAAGAATGGAAAAAAACTTCATTAATTAATGTTGCTCACAATAAAAACACAAGAGTTCTTCTTGGAGTTTCACTTTATGGTCACGAAAATCAAAATGTATTTTTAAAAGAAAATAATCTCTGGAATAATCTCTACACTGAGATTGGCGATTTATTGATTTTAAAAAATGCAGATGGAATCGATCTCAATTTTAAAGATTTACCCTATAGCAGATCTAACGAGTTTGTTCAATTTGTTAAGAATTTCAATCAGTATTTAGACAATTTATATTTAAGTGTTAATAAACCTCCTCCTTTTATAGCCCTTACACTTCCTAGTTTTTATGATCGAGAAAATTACCAGATTAAAAATCTAACCGAAATAGTTGATCTGTTCGTTATAAATGGTTTTGAATACGACAGCACCTCCTCTCCTAAAGCAGTTGCTCCTCTTCAGTCAGAAAACACCCAAAATATAGATAATACTGTTCAATATTATTTAAATCAAGGGTTGCCTGCTGATAGAGCTATATTATCCTTACCGAATTATGGAGTTTTATGGAATATTTTGCCACCATCAGAGAAAAGTAAACAATTTGAAGCTTCAATTGAACGTAAGTTAACTTTAAACGAAATTCAAAACTTGTATATAAACTCAGATATAATGGCTGAATTAGAATTGGATCCATTAGCTATGAATCAAATATATCGAATTGGTTTTGAAGACAATACAATGAAAGAGATATATTATGACGATCAATTCACGCTCTCAAAGAAATATGATTATGCTTTAGAAAACAATTTAAAAGGGGTAGGTATTTGGGCCTTGGGATATGCTGGGAATGAAACTGGATTATGGAAACTAGTAGAAACGTATTTTTCAGAGGAAAAATTAACTAAAAAAGACCCAATAGCAGAAATTAATGGATTTCCAATCAATGTTACGCGAAGAATCTTAAAAAATAAACAAGTATTCATTGCTATAATTATTTATTTAACCATGGCAGTTGTCCTAGGTTTTTTATTGGCCTTAACAGATTGGAGAATTCGAAAATCAATTTATAGAGATAAAACATTTCGATTAATTGCAATTTTAATTGTTTTTATAATGTTAACACCTCTGGTGGTTCTTATTCAAGAATTATTAACGAAATCAGGTTGGTATATAAAATCTAGTTTTCAAGTTTACATTTCCTTCTTTTTAGGTATGTTTGTTTTCTTTGCCTTCTCACGCTTAAAATTTGATTTTTTGAAAGAGAAACCATAATTTGAAAACAAGGGCTAATGAAAAAAATTTTAATTCGGGAAATTTTCTGGTTTTTACTAAGTTTCGTTTTGTCTCTGCTTCTATCATTCTTATTCTTAGAGATATTAGAATTAACTTCAACAAACCGAAATATGAATAAATTGGAACAGGTTTTCTCAGTTCAATTATACATCATAGGTTGTTTTATGTCCATAATTTTTATTTATGTTGTTAGAGTTATTGCTTACGCTCTTAAATTTTTAATTCTTAAAAAAGAATGATTGACAAGGTTATAAATGGAATTGCGAAAAGAGCTAACGAATTCTTACAAAATAAATTAAATGTAGAAGAAGAAATTTTAGTTGTTAATGCTTTGACAGATATAAATGGTAAAGTAAGCTCAGGCATTGAGAACAAAATTTGTATGTTTTTGATAGGCTTAGAGGAAGAGAAGGTTGTTAAGAATAATCTTAAAATAAGCAATAATCCTGCTATTTACATTAATATTAACGTCATGTTTGCTGCGTATTTTCCTCAATCAAATTACTTGGATTCATTACGGTTTATTTCTCTTGTAATTAATTTTTTTCAAAACAACCCAATTTTTGATTTTCAGAATACGGAAGGTTTACCTTTAAATATACCCAAACTTCACGTTGAGATTTTAAATATGCAGATAGAAGAGTCTATGAGAATTTGGGGTTCTTTAGGGCCTAAGTATATTCCATCCTGTGCTTATAAAATAAGACAAATAGTTTTTGATAATGGTGACTTTATAGAAGATGTCGGATTTATATCATAACTAAAGTTTTAAGGAACGAACGTGTATGTCTCAATTGATTTCTTACCAATCTAATCATGTAAAACTTTTAGAAATAAAAGTAACCCATGAGTTTTTTGAAAACAGAAAATGTTTTGCGTTTGACTTTTTGCCAGAGAAAGAAACATTTTTTACATTAAAAAATTTAGACATTTTATTAAAAACACAGAAAGACGGTTTAAATCTCATTGGAACAAAAAATAATAGATTTTCTGAAAAACACTTTAAAGGGAATATTGATTTAAGATTTAAAATGATTTTAAAAGACAAGCTTTTTTTTAATTATACAAATATTGATTTTAGGGGTGGATTGAAATATGAGTTTAGAAATAATTTTGAAAGTTTCAATCTTCATAAAAACTATTTTGCGGACAATGAATCAATAGTTGGAAGGTCATACGATATGTGGTCTGCGGATATAGTTTTAAATCTAAGTTTAGAGAAGGATGTCTTTGGTTACATTGACAAAACATCAACATTCAAATTTAAAACGTACAACATTAAATTTGATGTTAGAGAGATCGTTCCTCGATATAATATTTTGACATCAATCGATGAAAAAGATTTTAACTACTATATAGAGGCCGAAAATGAAACTTATAATAATTTTTTTACAAGAGAATTGTCAAATGGAAAAAAGGTGATTTCATTTGATCTGGATTATTCTTTAAAATTGAAACAATTTTTAAATCAAAGGCTATATCTAAAAAAAAGAACAAGTTATTTCAACAGTTTTTCAATGGTTTTGCCTCAACCGAATAATAATAACATTAGTTATGATGAAAAAAAATCTACTTTTTACGCAGATTTATTTTTATCATTAGTTTAAATTTTTATCTTCACACAAACTTACTTTTTATGGCAACCAATCTCGCGACCCCAGGAGTTTACATCGAAGAAAAAAGTTCATTTGGGACTTCAGTTGTTCCTGTACAATCAGCTGTTCCAGCATTTGTTGGGTATACAGAAAAAGCAAAAAGAGGAAATAACTCGTTGATAAATGTACCAACAAAGATTTCTAATTTCGCTGAATATATTTCATTATTTGGAAGTGCTCCAAAAACGTTATTCGATTTAGTAACCGATTCCTCTAATTTCGATGATGAATCTGAAGAGGGAAGTCAAGAAAATTCTGGTGGTTTCTCTGTTGAGTTAGATGTTTCTACACGTTTCTTAATGTATGATGCACTTAAATTTTATTTTTTGAATGGTGGTTCTGATTGTTACATTGTTTCTGTGGGCAACTATTCTGCAAGTATAGATGCGAGTGATTTAAATGATTTAACAACTGGAGGAGGGATAGCTGCACTTGAAAAATTTACAGAACCTACGATTTTAGTTGTTCCTGAAGCTATTCAATTATCTGAATCTGATTGTTATTCTATTCAATCGGCCATGTTACAACATTGTGGATTTAAAATGCAAAACAGATTCGCTATTCTCGATGTCTACAACGGTTCAACGGAAAGATCTTTTGACGATGACGATGTTATTAATAATTTTAGAGAGGGCGTAGGTGCGAATTTTTTACAATGGGGAGCTGCCTACTATCCTTTTGTAAATACTACCTTAGTTGGAGCCTCGGATGTTGATTTTACTAGAATTAAAAATCAAGAAAATTTAATTGATTATCTAAAATTAGAGGCAGATGATAATTTGAACAATGAGATCATAACTCCAGCAAGAGCTGATGCAATTAAAGATGAAATCGATAAAATTACAGCTACTGATTCAAGTGAAGCAATCAAGTCACTGCATGCCACTTTAACTGTGCTTTGCCCATCTTATAATCTAATTTTGGCAGAAATGACAGATACATTAAATGTATTCCCTCCAAGCTCGGCAATGGCAGGAATCTATTGTATGGTTGATAACAATATTAATATCGCTAAGGCGCCTGCTAACTTAACTTTGGGATCAGTTGTATCGCCAACCATTGATATAACCAACGAAAATCAGGAAGAGCTTAATTTGCCAATTAATGGAAAAGCTGTAAATGCAATTAGAAGTTTTCCGGGTAAAGGACCACTGGTTTGGGGAGCGAGAACATTAGACGGAAATTCTAAGGATTACAGATATATTAGTGTAAGAAGAACAATGATTTTCTTAGAGCAAAGTATAAAATCAGCAGCTGAGGCTTATGTGTTTTCTCCGAATGACGGAACGACATGGTCTAGTCTTAGAGCTACGGTTTATAATTTTCTAAACAATCAATGGTCTGCAGGAATACTTGCAGGTTCAACACCTCAAGATGCTTTTACTATCGATATCGGCTTGGGTACAACAATGACCTCGAACGACATCCTAGATGGGATACTTAAAATGAGCGTTAAGGTCGCTATTGTACGACCAGCAGAATTCATCGTAATTACCTTCGAACAACAGCAACAAAAATCATAATAATTAAAATTTTTTAAATTATGGCAACACCTACGGCAGGAACAGGAGCAGAACAGGATCAGTATTGGCCTTTACCCAAGTTTTATTTTTCAGTTGATATAGGAGATTTTACAGACTTGCCTTTTCAAGCGGTCTCTGGTTTAGACGTAGAAACTGAAGCCATTGAATATAGACATGGTAATAGCCCAGTCATGAGTTCTATAAAAATGCCCGGAATGTTTAAGTACAGTGATGTGGAACTCAAAAAAGGCGTTTTTGTCACTGATAATGACTTTTTTGATTGGATTTCTACTATTTCCCTAAATACATTTGAACGTGTTACAGTAGTTATTAAGTTGCTCGATGAAACCGGTACGCCTGCTATTACTTGGACTTTATTAAACGCATTTCCATTAAAGGTTACCCCAACAGATATGGATTCACAATCCTCAGAAGCTGCAATTGAATCCATTACATTTGCTCATGAAGGAATGACCGCCACAGCTGGCTAATTTGAAGTGATCTGTTGAGTTGAAAACAGGAGATTTCATAACACAAAATTAAAATGGCCTTTCCTAATGCAGGTACAGGAGGAGAACAAGACGGCTATTGGCCTATACCTCAGTTTTATTTTTCAGTTGATATAGGTGAATTCTCTGACTTAGCTTTCAAAGAAGTATCTGGGTTATCTGTTGAAACTCAAGCTATAGAGTATAGGCACGGGAATAGCTCCAGTATGAGCACTATAAATATGCCTGGTATCATGAAATCTCAAGAAGTGGTTCTTAAAAAAGGTGTTTTTGTAACAGACAACAATTTTATGGACTGGATTTCTGAGATTGAGTTAAATACATTAGAGAGAGTTACCGTTGTAATAAAATTACTTAATGAAGCTAGTATTCCTGTTTTTACTTGGACTCTAAGAGACGCTTTTCCTTTGAAGGTTGAACCTACAGAAATTGATTCAATGTCATCTGAGGCTGCTATTGAATCAATTACATTTATTCATCAGGGAGTGGTTGCACAAGCAGTTTAAAATAGTATTTCGTTTTTTATTTTGAATTTATAAGTTTTGTTTTGAATAAACTCCTTTGATTTGACTAAAAATGTGGTCAATATCAAAGTTCTTCACAATTATTTCTCCATTCTTTTGTACGAGTAAAATGTCATTATTACTAGTCGTTGAGGCAAATTTTAATGATTTGAAACTCTTACTATTATCTACTGTGACAGGAGGTGTCAAAAAGAACTTTTGATTTTTTATTGATTTATTCAGATATGTTAGATGCAAACTACCGGTTTCGTCCAAAATATAAATTTTGTTGTTATTCACGATGAAATCTTTGCTCTTGAATTTGTCAATTTTTAGTTCTCCTTCAAATTCAGCATATGAATTTTTTGATAATCTAGAGATTGAAATATTATTTTCGACATTTGCCAAAAGAATCTTTTTTTCTTGAAAATTAGTGAGCAATAAGAATCTTATATCACGCTGGCTTGATAAATACCCTTTTAATTCTCTAGGTGATTGTAAGGTCATAAGTTCTGTGATAAAAATTTTATTTGTACTGCTGGTTAGCAATAAAGTATTTTGTTTTTTAGAATAAGTAACTTTTTTAAAGAATTCGAAAGTTGGCAAATCATTTGGGAATATAATGTCATAATAATTCGAGACCAAATCCCTGACCTTTTTCAACTTTATATCGATAAAAAAATTACTGTAAATCAACAATAATGATTTCTTTTGTTCGATATATATCATTTCTAATAACTCCTCTGACTTTAACCTAGTTTTATTGCGATTAACAACTTTAGAGTCACCTAAACTTTTCTGTAATTCATTAAATGACAAAATTTTAGTTTTTTTATTAGACATTAAATTGACAATCCATAAGTCTTTTTTTACAGTACCAATGGCTAATAAGTCTAAACCTACAAATTCTATGAATTCAACCTGACTCTTGAAGTTTATTTCATGTCTTAATTTTCGACTTTCAGCATCAATATCGTACAAGAAAAGTTTTTTATCAACTGACCAAGCCAATTTGCCATTATGAGACGAAGTGACTATTTTTTGTGATATACTCTGATTATAGTTAGGAATAAAATTTAAACTTGATTTAAATGAATTTGGATACAAATTTTGCAGTGCAGAAGTAAGTTGAGATCCCAACTCTCTTACTTCTCTGATGTCGAACGGTAACTTGAGAGATAATGATTCCTTTTTAAACTTATCATATAATTCTAACCCAGTTTTTGTGAGCTCTAAAATCTTTTTCTCGTTACCATAGTTTTTTTCAGCATTCAATTTTTCTATTAAGACTTTAATACTATTTTTTATCTTAATGATTAGTGGTATTTGGTTTTTACTAATAGGTCGATTTGGTTTGCTTAAAGATTTTGATACCGTCGGTTTAATTTTATTCCCACTATTTTCTGAGATTTTTTTTTTCAAAGAGGCTTCTGTCGAAGAATTATTTTTAAAGTTTAATATTCCTGTAGGATCTTTTTTTCGTATTAATTCCAGATTTTTTTTTTCTAATTCGTAGTTCAAATTTAGAATTGAATCCTTTTTTATTAGTTTTTGCAGATTTTGTTTTTCCAATTCGTAGTTTAATTTTAGAATTGAGTCTTGTTTCCGTAGAGCCTCATACTTCATTTTTTCATTCTCGTACCTTTTGTTATCTAGTTTCAGTTCTTGAGCTTCAATATGTTTTAACCAGTAAAAAGTAATGGATACAACAACAACAAGAGCAATTAAAACGCGTTTAAAATTTCTTTCTTTCTTAGCGATTAGCTCCTTCACCTTTTTTTCTTGATTAATCTTAAATAGATAAGCGTTATTACTTGAATCTATATACTTTACAGTTTGAAAAAAATCAAAATAGTATTTTAGCGACCAATTAAAATTTATAAGTCGGTTGTTTTTCCATTCAATTGCTCTTTGAAGAGATATAAACTCTAGAAATTCATCTTGCTTCTTTGATTTTAATTGTAATTCAGTATAATGCTTATAGTGCTCTAACTCAGAATCGAACCATTCTTTTGACTTATTCCATGAAGTAAAAAGGTCATATTTCAAGGAAATTAAATCGGAGTCATTTAAGATTAAGTCAGATGAACTGATTTTGTTAAATGGCTTTATTATTTCAAGTATAAAACCAAATTTATTTTGAAACTCGTATAAAATCCCAGTCACTCTTTCTGGAAGCCCAGTATATTCTCTTATATATTTAAATTTCTGATAGTATTGTTCTGAAATTTCTGAGTTTAGAACAAATAGGCTTCGTATGATTAACTCAAATGTATATTGGTCAGTTTTATTAAGATTGTCATAAAAAGCATCTAATTCTGAATGAATGTATTTTAAGATATTATGAAATTCAAAATCTGGATCTTCAATGTCAACAAATAAAAATTCATTTACAGGATTCAGTGAATATTTATGGTATATTCCATTTAAAATGTATTGGATAAGAGGAAGAGCATTTGATTTTTCCTTTAAAAAAGTTTCAAAATATATAATTGTATTTTCGGTTAATTGAATATTTTGTTCGCCAAATATTTCGGTATTAAAGATTTCAAACTGCGTTGCCTTTAAATTTGGCAAATTGTATAACGATTTACTTAATAGAGTTACGAAATTCTTATAATTGTTTAAATGATTTATGAATGTGTTTTGAATAGATATTATAAAATATATCGGAATATTTTTTTGTCGGTTTGTTCTGTAAATGATGTCAAAAAATTCCTCGTCAGATTCGGTGCGTAAATTAACATTTAGGAGATTAAATCTGTATAAATCTTCAGCTTGGTCAATTATAAAAATTAAATTTTCTTCAACTTGAGAAACCTCTGAATTAATGTATAAATCAATTAAGCTTAATTCCTTTTTTTGATTTAAAACAGAAACATAACGACTATAATCTTCAGGTCTTGCTCTGTGATCATTATATAGAAATCCCTGTTCAGCCATCGCAAAAGCCATTTGATCTATAGGATTACCAAAAGTTCTGAATTTACATATCCTCCAATTTTTACCAGATTTTCCTTGAAATCCATTTCTTAACTTAGGAATAATGCCTGCTCTTAAAAGAGAAGTTTTTCCTGATCCATTAGATCCAGATATTATAGCAATTCCATATTCTCTTAATTTTTGTAAAAGATCTTCTATTTCATGCGCTCTATTGTTAAAATTAGACGAGTGTTTCTCTTCATAATTTTTTAAGCCAGGAAAGGGATTCGAAGAAGGATGCATAAGATTTTGTTATACCTTGTAATTTAACTAAAATATGAAAAGTTGATTTTTTTTTTAATAAGAGAATCAAAAAAATTGCGAAACAACGAGTAAAACATTTTGCAATGTCAGGTATATTTATTTAATTTAAAAATATGGCGTTAGAAGGTTCATTTGTTTCTGATCAAAATTCATCTTATCCGGCTTTAGGGTTTCGTTTTAATGTTACATTTAATTGGATTGGAATAGCTCAGAGTTATCCATTTCAATCCGTAGCAAATATTAAGAAAGGAAATAATGTAGAAAAAATCAATAACGGAGGAGATAATACAAGACAATACAGTTTGCCTAGTTATAATACTTATGAAGAATTAAAGTTGGTTCGGGGTTTAATGAAAAGAGACTGGATATTACGAACTTGGTTAGAAAATTTCGGATTATCATTGGGAAAGGTTAGAACCGCTCAGGTTGTTGTGGAGCTAAGGGATATTGATAAAAATAATAATATCATTAAAGTAGAAGATTGGACCTTTTATAATTGTTATCCAACTTCATTTGAGATTGGAGAATTGAATGCTCAAAATTATCCTGGTGAAGTCTTATTAGAAACAGTAACATTAGCCTACAGTAGATTTGAAAGAGGTTCGGTTGTTGGCCCCAATAATTATTATCCAACTATTTTATGATTGAAATCCAGCAACTTATTGTTAGAGGACGCGTTAATGGTAATCCACTTGATGAGCATGACATCAAGAAAATTATTGATACTACAATAGATGAATATATTAAAAATTCAAATTTACTACCGGATTCTGAAAAAAGACTAATAGTTGAAGAATGCACAATTGCCGTGTTGGAAAAAATTGAACAAAGAAATAAACCGTGAGTGTTTCTCAGTTAACAATTGTTTCTTACAAAAAGAAATCAGCAACACAATTAACTGTTTCTTTCGGGGGCTTAAGTTTATCACTAACATTAAGACCAACATTTAAGCTTCAGCTTAATCCGACTGAGATTAAAGTAAATCGATCAGTTGGTAATGTCAAGAATACTTCAAATGCGGATGGCAGTCCAGCAAGTTCAAAAGCAATACCTTACAGGCCTGCCACATATACTTTTTCATTTACTTTGGATAATACAGGAGTGGTTAAAAAAAGTTTACCTAAATCTTCGGGTATAGCAGATTCAATCAAAAAACTTGAAGACATGACAATTATCCCAGATGATGATGAACATCAAACTCCTTTTGTTCGTTTATTTTGGGGTAATTCATTTAAGAATTCGGATTATTGTCAGGTTGAAAGCTTAGGTTATGATTATACGTTTTTTGACACAAAGGGTAATCCATTAAGGGCTAAAGTAAATTTAACACTCAAAGAAGTTTCATCTGCATCTGATAGAGGGTTTAGAAGTCCTGATATAACAAAAATGGAAGTTGTTAATGAAAAAGATAACTTAGTAAGACTTAGTTTAAAAGGTTATGATGACAAAAAATATTATATTCGATTGGCTGAGGTGAATAATTTGTGTTCAATAAGATCACTAAGTCAAGGCCAAACCATCATTTTACCTCCGATTAAGAAATAATCATAATGTCTATGTTTTCAAATAAAACTCCACTAGATTCACTCTACAAACCAGTTTCATTTGATGTGAAAATTAAGAGCCTCCCTCTTTCTTCTGATTATGAAATTCATAGTATTAAAACTTATAAGGAAGTCAATAAAGTAAGTAGAGCTTTAATTACAATTTATGCAGGAAATTCCTCAAAAAATACATTCGAAGAAAGTGAAAATTCCATCTTCGATTTGGGAAATGAGGTTGAAATTAAAATGGGCTACGAGCAGAACAATAATCTGGTTTTTCAAGGAATTATTGAAAAACACCGAATTTCCTTGAAAGAGGGATTTAAAAATGTTAAAGGAAGAAGTTTATTGATAATTACATGCGTTGACAAGGCCATAGGCTTAGTTAACAACTATACGACAAAAGTGTTTAAAGAGTTAACAGACAGTGAAATTATAGCTTCACTAACAAACAAAATTAGTGGCCTATCAAGTGATATTGAATCAACTTCCTACCAGTATCCTTTTTTTCCAAAGTATAATAGTTGCGATTGGAATTTTATAAAAGATAGAGCAAATTATAATGGACAATTTCTTATTAATAGTAATAATCAATTAACTATTAAAACTCCTAATTTATCTTCTTATTTTTCCAATTTAACTATATTAAATGGAGAAGGAACACTAAGTTTTGAGGCTTCGATTAATGGGACGAATCAGATTGATTCTTTAGGTATTGATCAATCAAACTCTTATACTGGAGAAGAGACATCAAAAACAGCAAATGTACCTGGTTCACTTGCGGAGAGTTCTTCATCTTCAAAAAGTATGAATTTGAATAGTGATTCATCTATTCAATTGAATGTTTCTCAGGATATGGACCCAAATGAAGTTTCACTTCTAGCGGATTCTATTTTAAGGCAAACTAACTTAGAGAGAATACAGGGTAAAGCAAAATTTAGAGGGGTTTTAGATGTGGACTTGGATCAGGTGGTGACCCTTGAAGGTTTTGGAGTAAGGTTTGATGGTGATGTTTATATTACAGCTGCAAATCATCAAATAGAAGATGGCCAAATTTTTACTGCCATCGAGTTTGGAATTAAAAATAATTTGATAAACCCTAACATTGAATTAAATCTAATTCCCAAAAGTAGTTTTATTTCAGGGCTTCATATCGGAGAGATTACCCAAATTGATGAAGATCCTGACAATCAATTTAGAGTGAAAGTTTTGGTTCCTACATTAAATGAATTTTCTGACGGAATTTGGGCTCGACTGTCACAATTTTACACTGTTTCTGAAGGAGGGTTATTTTTCTTTCCTGAAATCGGAACTAAAGTAATTTTATCATTCATCTCTAATGACTCTAAGTTTCCTATTGTCCTAGGATCTTTGTATTCCTCAGAACAACAACCAGATACAACCCCTACCTCTGATAATAATTTGAAAAGTTTAATAACCAAAAGCAAATTGAAAATTGAATTTAATGAAGAAGATAAATCTATAGAGCTATCTACTCCTAACCAAAATATGGTTAAGCTAAATGAATCAGAAAAAGAAATATTAATTCAAGATGAAAACAATAATTCAATCAAACTCTCTGAGAACGGTATTAATCTTAATTCAGAAGGAGATATAAAAATTAGTTGCTCTGGTACTTTAGAACTTTCAGCCGATGGCCAAATTCAGATAAATTCAACTACAAGTGATGTAAATATTGAAGCTCTTAATATTTCTCAAAATGCTAATGCGGAATATAAGGTTGAGGCTACAGCTAGTTTAGAATTAAATACTTCAGGAGTGAGTAAAATTCAAGGATCAATAGTTCAAATAAATTAAAAGATAAAAATATGCCCGCAGCTGCCAGAATTTCTGATATGCACACATGTCCAATGCAAACACCAGGAACTCCTCCAATACCTCACGTTGGGGGACCAATTTCAAATGGAGTAGTTACTGTATTAATCGGCGGATTACCAGCTGCTACAGTTGGATCAACATGTGTTTGTGTTGGCCCACCTGATTCAATTGTAAATGGCTCATCTACGGTTTTTATAGGGGGAATGCCAGCAGCAAGGATGGGAGATAGTACAGCCCATGGAGGGTCAATTTCTTTAGGCTTACCAACAGTTCAAATTGGAGGATAATTATGGAAGATAATTCATTTTTAGGAAGAGGATGGTCTTTTCCACCGACATTCAATAAGAGTAGGGCTGAGATAGAGATGGTAAGTAAAGAAGAAGATATTAAGCAAAGTTTGGAAATATATTTTTACACTAAACTTGGAGAAAGAATAATGAGACAAGACTATGGTTGTGTGATTCATGAACATCTTTTTGACAGAATTGATGAAAGCATTTTAGAAATATTGGAAATTGAATTACAAGAAAATATAGGGTTTATTGAGCCTAGAATAAAGGTTGAAAATATTTCTATCAGTAATTTATCTGAGAATGAAGGTACCCTTGAGGTAAAAATAGACTACACTGTTATTACGACCAATATTCGTGATAATATTGTTTTCCCATTCTATTTAAATGAAGGGACTAACATTAAAATTTAAGTTTTATTCATGAAAGATAGAGATGTTTTAAATCCAGAATCAGTCTTGGTAGATGATAGGAATATCTCTGACTTTATATTACTTATTCAAAAGATTTCGCAAAAATTAAATTTTTATAATCATAAAAATAAAATTGACGGGAATTTCTCTGAGGTGATAGATTCTGATGAAACCTTTTTGCTTTCTGAAATATCAAAATATCCTATCCAATCATTTACAAATATAAGATTAAATCTAATTTCTCAATTTGACAATTCCAGAACAATAAAAGAAAAAATAGAGGTATTAAATGGTTATATAGAAATTACAGATTCACTTTTTATTCAAATTAGTCGATGGTATAATACCGCGAAAAGAAATAATTTATCCTATGCAAGTAGCCCAATTGAAAAAGAATTAGAATTTTCAATTGTAAATAAAGGTTCCTTCTTGTTATCTGACTACTTTAAAATTTTAAACATTCTTTTAAAACGAAATTTCATAAAAACTGCTTCGATAGAATCAATTGAAAACCAATGGGCTTTTATTTGGAATGTTGACATTTCACTTTTAAGGATCCAGTTATCTGAAAACGATAATTATTCCAATACAACGTCATTGAATCTGTTAAACTTATCAATAAAAAAAATTATTCTAATTTCCTCAGAATTATATGAATTAAATTATAATCTAATTAATAAAGCTTCAGAATTATTCCCTAGGAGTTTAGAAAACAGTAATCACAAAGCACATATAGGTTTATTGCTCTCTTTTTTAAAATTATTTGAACATATTCAACTCGATTTAAACAAATTTTCAAAAAGACATATCGATTACTATTACCAGAAAGTATTAAGACAAGAGAAGAAAAAAATAGATCCACTTGAAACGTTTGTATATGCAGAAACGGACTCCAATAAAGAAGAGATTTTTTTGGCAAAAAATACTATTGTTTTGGCTGGGCAGTACGAAGAAGGACTTCCTCTTAAATTCAAATTTAAAAACGATTTGAGAGCTAATTCTTTAAAAATTTCATTTTTATCAACAATTTATGCAAGTCGAAACAATCTCTTTGACTTTGATTCCAAATTTAGCTTGGTAACTTCGATTTATCATAAAATAATCGCTGATAACATTGATGAGGTGCAACAATTCAACACCAATACAAGTTCTTTTTCAGCCTTAGGTTCAGAACAAGATTTTTTGACAAAGTTTGAGTCAAATATGGATAAAGCGAATATTGGATTTATGATAAGTTCACATGTGTTAAAATTATCTTCTAGTGAAAGAAAAATCAAATTGATTCTTGATTTTTTACCATCATCTATTTTTCTTTTTTCAGATTTAATTATTGACATCGTTGAAAACACAAAATTGAGCGAATTAGACATTTTCAATAAAATTTTTTCAAAAGCATTTGATGTTTCCTATACAACGATTGAGGGATGGCATCCTATTAAAGATTACGAAATTATACCGCCTGTAGACTGGAGTTCTGGAAGAATAGAGATTCATATGAATCTTTCAAGTTTGGATCCAGGTTTTGTTGGATATAATGAAAAGAATCACCTGCTTAATATCAACTCAGATTACCCAGTAATTAGATTTAACTTAAATCAAAATGACTTTTACAACGCGTATTCATTTTTAAGTGTTTTAGAGCTTTCTAAACTCGAGATAAAAATTCAAGTCAACAAGCTAAGGAATTTTAAAATCTTTACTGGAGGCCAAACGCTTGATAGCAATTCAGAATTTAATTTTTTCGGACCAACACCAAGATTAGGGAACAAATTATACTTATGTTGTGAGGAGCTTTTTAATAAAAAAATAGAGTTTTTAAAAATCAAATGGGAGTATTCTAATTTACCATCAGGTTTTAAAAATCTTGAAGAATATTACGAAAACTATGGTAATAATATTTTTGATTTAAGCTTTAAATATGAATTAACAGCTTTATCTGACTTCAGGTATTCCGGTAATCAAAATTCTCAATCAGTTTATCCATTATTCGAAATTGATGATCAAAACAATATTTCTAAATCTTCAATTCTTGAATTAAGTAATTTAAACTTCTTAAAAATTAAACCCAATTACAATCTTAGTAATGGACAAATACAACGTTTTTCTAATAAGTTAGAAACTGGGATTTTAAGGTTTGAGTTAAAATCTCCCAGTAGTGGTTTTGGGGTTGATCTCTATCCAATTATATCAACGAAATTATTGACAGATAAGGTATTAAATCCTAAGAACAATGATGAAGATAAGACAGTTCAATTACCATATGTTCCAAAAGTTGACCATCTAGATATAAATTATAATACTTCAACCACAATTTATTTCACTGATAAGGATAGACGTCAAAATAATAATAAAGTAGAGGATAGAGTTTTTTCTTATTCTCCTTATGGGATAGAAGAAATATTTTCAAAACATCTGATTACCAAAAACAATTTATTTTACAAGTTCCCTAATGAAGGTGAATTTATTATCGGGTTTAATGGTGAAAAGTCATTTTCAGAACTTAGTGTATTATTCGAGATAATTAAAAGTAATAATGCGAGTTATGATTTTAGTAATGATATATCCTGGTATTACACCTCTCATCAAGGTTGGAAATTATTAGAAAAAGAAAATATTCTTTCTGATGAGACGCAAAATCTCTTAACCACCGGGATTATTACATTTAAATTTCCATCAGATTTAAGTTCAAATTCAGGCATTTTAAAAAGAGGGAATTATTATTTAAAAGCATGTTCTAAGGATAGGGCAGATCAATTTGGTCTTATAAAGTCTGTTAGGACCAACGCAGTTAAAATAATTGAAACAATCCCTTTGGAGCACATCACAAGAAAAAATTCGATTAAAGCAAATAGTGTAGAAGGGTTTGAAAATAAAATAAACGGAATAACATCGTTAAAACAACCTTTTAGTTCACGAATACCCGGTATTATTGAGTCTGACAATGATTATTATCTTCGTGTAAGTCACCTTCTACGCCACAAAAATCGACCGGTATCCTTTTGGGATTATGAATATTTCATAATTAATAATTTTAATTGGATTTCTCATGTTCGATGCCTTCAAATAAATAGTCAGACTAAAAAAACTAATGTTCAAATCATGTGTTTTAAAAAAATAGAAGAACACCAGAACATTGAAGAAGTAATGTTGAGCATTGATGAGATGAATCAAATTAAAAATTACTTGAATCAAAATATATCTCCATTTGTTAAAATTGAATTTGTTAATGCAGTTTTTGAAGAATTATGGGTGAAATGTAAGTTGAAATTTAAAAATGTTTCCACTGGCAATGGAATACAGAAGTTTAATCAAGATTTTTTTGAGTTTATATGTTCTTGGAGTTTTGGCTTTAATCAAAGCACTCAAAATATACCTAAAAGGATAAAAAAGATAGACATAATAAAATTTGTGAAAGAACGAGAGTATATTGAATTTGTTACTGGTATTTCCTTTATTCATTTATCAAGAAATGCAGATAATAAGATTAGCGTATATGATTCTGCAGTTACTGAAAACGATCATGAGGAATATATTTATATTGGCACAAATAAATCTGTATTTGTACCTAGGAATAGGCATAATTTAGAGATAATTGATAGCAGTGATTATCACGCTCCAGAACCAACTGATTTTAACGAACTCCAAATAGACAGTTCTTTCGCTTTAGTATCGGAAGAGACGAATAAGGTGTCAAAGAAAAGAACTAAAAAATCTACTAAATCGGATTCAACTATGAACAGTATATTTACTTTAGACATATAAAAATGGGACTTAAGAATAGAGAAACTTTAAAAAATTATTTTAAAAAAGGGGGATTTGTAACTGAAAAGCAGTTCATAGATTTAATTGATTCATCAATGAATCGTATTGATGACGGTATTTCAATTGAGCCAGAAACAGGGCTTAACTTAAATCCGGTAGGGGATTCTAATAAGTTAATATCATTTTATAAAAATAGTGCTCAAAAAACACCTGAATATTCTATCAATTTAGATGATGAAACTGATGATTTAATTCTTCAGGACAGAAAAGATTCTAGTCTTTTACAAATTAACAACAAAGGAAATATTGGGGTTAACAATTCTTCGCCCGAATATTCTTTGGATATTAAAGGAACCCTTGGTATTAAAAATAGAGTTGGAACTTACTCTAAAGGTTCTGTGCCCGCTGATGGTCAATGGCATTCAATTATAGATAATTTAGATGGTATTCAGGCTTTTGAAGTTGTTGCTTCTGTTAGCGGTAAAATTAGTGCCGGGCATTATTGTCTGTCTCATGCTATAGCTCTTTCTACTTTTGGTGGAAGAGGCTCTAAATCAAAAATAAAAAAGACTACAGCTTATTATGGTAGTTTCAGGGATAAAATCACCTACAAGTGGGGAGGAAAACTTCATAATTATTCCCTTCTCATTAAAACCTACAGAGATTACGGAGAGGAGAATGGAACTCCATTTAAAATAAAATTTAATTTAACTAGTCTTTTAGATATAGAATAAATGGATGATAATCTTTTCATAGACCCAGATAACTATTCAACAGTCAGTCAAGATTACGAAAAACTTCTTCTTGAGGGCATTGATCACATACAAAAATTATCAGGAAAACAATGGACAGATTATAATTTTCATGATCCTGGAATTACAATATTAGAACAAATTTGTTATGCCTTAACTGATTTAGGTTACAAAAGTAATTTCAAAATAGAAGATATTCTTTTTTTTGGTCAGACAAAATTCAGTTTTAAAGAAAGTGGATTACTTTATGAATTACATGAGATATTACCATCTTCCCCTCTAACCTTAGATGATTTTCGAAAATTAATTCTTGACAGGGTTGAGAATATTGAAAATGCTTGGGTCTTTACGGATGACACAAATAAAATGAATTTTTCAGGGCTGTTATCAGTTAGATTACAACTTTCGGATAACTTGGAAGACTCAAGACAAAATTCAATAGTCTCAAAAGTCACCCAACTTTTAATGAATTATAGGTCACTATCTACTGATTTTTATGACATTAAACCTCTAATTAAAGATGAAATTAAAGTAGGTTGTAAAATATCTTTGGATTCTTTTACAATGGGTGAACAGGTATTAGCTGAATTATTAGTTGCTATTGAAGAAGTGCTTAGCAATAGGATAATTTACCACGATTATGAGAAGCTAATGGAAGTTGAAGATTATCCAGTTAGTGATTTTTTTACTGGAACATTTACTAATAAAGGATTTATAAGGAATTCAGAGTTAAAAGAAAAAATTAATGACGTACACATTTCTGAAATAAGGGAATTAATATCAAATAATAAGGGGATTATACGCCTTGAAAATCTAATTGTTTATAAAAACGATATCCGAATTTATGATGATATACTCACCTTTGGGATTGACCATTATCCTGTATTAATTGACCCCAACAAATATTTTTTAAATGGTGAAAATCCTTTTAAGTTTTACAGAAATGACTCTCCATATGAATTGGATTCAGTTATATTTTTTCAAATCTATGACGCTCTGAAAATGAGAACAAAAGATTCTTACACAAAACGTTTTGATATAAATTTTCAATTTTCTAAGGGCCGGTTTAAGCCTAATGATTTCCAAAAATATTATTCAATAGTCAATGAATTACCATCTGTTTATGGATTAAAGAAGGACGAATTGTCTTCTAATTCAAGTGAATTGAGACGGGCACAAGTTATGCAGTTAAGAGCATACTTGTTTCTTTTTGATCAGTTTATGGCCAATTATGTAAGTCAGTTGACAAATATGAATAAAATATTATCAATTGATATTAGCGAAAACAGAACCTATTTTTACCAAGTTCCAAATGATTTTCCTGATTTAGAATTATTACTGTCGAACAAATCCAAAAAGTCTTATCAAAAACATATAGAAGAGATTTTAGAAACCAGAGATAAATTTTATAAACGTAAAAATTTAATTTTAGATCATTTTATGTCGAGGTTTGGTGAGGATTTTGACACTTCGATTTTAGAAAAAACAAAAAAAATTAATCATATTGAAAATGAAGATGAAAGTATTTGGGATTATTCGCTAAGATTAAAACATGAGTATGCAAAGCGTATAAAAAATCTTGGTTTTACTCGTAATCTTGCATCTAATTATTCTGTACAAAAAAACTTAGAAAATAACATCTCTGGTATAGAAAATCGAATTAGATTAAAACTAGGAATACCTGAGAACCTATCGCTCTCTTCATTAAATGAATTGTCGCAATCAACCACGATTTCTGATATTAAGGAAAGTTGGAGCAAAAAAAAATACGAATTTAATAAACGAGATAAACCACAAATACTTGTGCTACCCGATTCGTTTTATAAAAACGATCAGGTTCATTTTTATTTTGATGAGAATACCGGGATAAAGCAACTGTTTTTCAATGGAGTCATATCTAGGAATTTTAAAATTAAGCAGTTTAAGAATTCGTCAATGTTATTGTTTAACGCTGGTTTACCAGGACTTCCTTGGGTAAATATATATAGATCTGATTCTATTATTTCATGTGAAAGAAAAATTAAAGAAATAATCAACAAGTTTAATTCTCTAAATAAATCTTCAGAAAATATGTTTGAGATTGAAAGTATACTATTACGGCCAATCCAAAACAGGAAATATGAAATGTTGATTTATGATGTAAATAGGGAGATTTTGCTGAGGAGTTATTCGAATAGTTCAATTGAAGAATTAGAAGACATGAGAATAGATGTTGCAATTATGGCTCTTGAGTCTAAAAATTACAACATAATAAAAAGGAATAATAGTGAGTTATATGATGTCGTAATTTATAATCTATCGAATAGACCAATTTTTAAAAGTGAGAAATCGTTTTCGAGTGAAATTACAGCCAATGAATTTATAAAAAAAGTAATGAATTATTTCAAAGGAATTATTGATAAAAATAAAATATCAAATACATCAGAAATAGTTTCTAAAGATGATATTTTTAATCAATTTCCTGAAGAATTTGAATACTCAAATTACATGTATTTTGTATTTCCAGATTGGCCTATTCGGTTTCAAGATGAGGAGATAAAAAACACAATTAGAGAAGTTATTGAGGAATTTATTCCTGTTCATATCAGATATACATTACTTTTTTTAAGCCTACACGAAATGGTTAATTTCGAGAAATTATATTTTAATTGGAGAAACGCAAAAGCGAATAATTTGATCGATTTTATAGACGAACATTCCTTAAAACTGATACAAATTTTGTTGAAGTTCAAATCAAATTATGAAAAATGAAATTTGCATACGTGAGTTCATTTTTGAATTGGAATTAGATAATACAGACAATTTTGTAAAATACTGTACTAATGTTTCTAGTATAATTAAAGAAGTTAATCTAAAATCAACCAAACTCGGGTTAAAAAGGTATGAATCAAAACAAATAACCAAATTGGAAATTGATATTGGTGAAGTGAACGTCAATGATGTTTACGGATTATCCGATATTATAGTCAAAAAAATTATTGATAAGCTCTCTGGTTATGAGCTCATGTCTTCTTCTAATCAAACCAAGAATACAGAATTATCCGTTTTGGAATATGTACTTTTTGTCATTGACAATGGGTTCTATCCTTGGCCTTATGATTCCAAGAGCAAGTTTAACGCTTATTTAAAAAAGAACTTTCAATTTATTGAAGACTTTGAGCTTCTTAGGAATAAGATAGTCTATGATAACAATAAATTCAAAAGGTTATATAATCTTTTGAGTAAAGAGATGTATACGAAACTATTTGAAGTTATTTTAGGCAATCAATTTATATTTTATAATTCACAAGATTTATTTTTTCAAAATTTCAATTCAAACAATACTATTGATTCTTTGTCGCGAAAGTTTGCACTGTTCTCAGCTCTAATAAAAAATGGTGCAAATATTGAAGCCACAATAGACGAGGTATTTTCTTTTATTTCGAAAGATTCTTCAATTGAAAACACTTTATTAAAAATTAAACAGAACCAATCCACTAGTAGTACTGAAAATTCTTTGTGGTATAGTCATGTACAAAATTTTCTAAGTGAACTAACATTTAAATCAGCTAAAAGAGATGCTATTTATGATTTAGAGTTATCAGAAAAAAAAGGCATTGATTTTAGAGTTGGACATTTACGAGGATTGATTCA